>Ga0302268_1000424_pt1 | contig 26586 bp, 20 predicted proteins | sample III_Bog_E2_1_FD_194554 | JGI IMG/M metagenome (GOLD analysis project Ga0302268, IMG submission 194554) | Peat permafrost microbial communities from Stordalen Mire near Abisko, Sweden - III_Bog_E2_1 | ecosystem: Environmental > Terrestrial > Soil > Wetlands > Peat | place: Sweden: Abisko... | reverse complement strand
CAAAAATATTAGTATCGGGTGCCCTCCTTTTTTCTGTAATTGCCCGCATAAATATATTGTTTCAGCCTAATTCATTCGATATTTTAGCTTGGACAGTGATATTCTACCTGTTCGTGAAATTTATTCAATCAGCAAACCCCAAATGGCTGTGGTGCCTGGCGTTTACGATTGCAGCAGGAGTTTACAACAAGTACAACCTTGGATTTCTACTCATTGGGTTAACAGCAGGACTTCTATTGACACCACAACGAAATATCTTCCTGAATAAGTCAGTATGGAAAGCATGTCTGGTTCTGATGATTTTATTGCTGCCTAATGGTATCTGGCAGATAGTGCATCATTTCCCGGTAATTGAACATATGAAAGTGTTGAAAGCCTCCCAACTTGATAACAATTCAGCTGTAGGTTTCCTGATAGATCAGGTGTTGTATTTTTCAGGTTCATTGCTTGTAATTGTTGGAGGTCTAGCCGGTTTAATATTTTACAAGCCCTTTCGCCCATACCGGTTTATTGGAATCAGTTTTATAGTTATCCTCGTGCTTTTTGCACTTCTTAAAGCCAAAGGATATTATGCCCTTGGAATCTATCCGGTACTTTTAGCTTTTGGTAGTGTATATATTGAAAAAGTTTTAACCCGGAAATGGAAACCTGCAGTTGTTTCGATGTTATTCGCCGTAAACCTGCTTGTTTTTATCCTGACATTCTATATAATTTACCCTGTTTATTTGCCCGCACAGATAAAGCAACATGCAACAGGTTTTGAAAAACTGGGTATGTTACGTTGGGAGGATGGTCAGAATCATGCCATCCCACAGGATTTTGCCGATATGACAGGTTGGAAAGAAATGGCTGCAAAATCATTGGAAGCGTACAAAAAGATCCCTGTTGATCAACTGAAAAACACACTTGTTTTTTGTGATAATTATGGACAAACCGGGGCATTAAATTACTACAACAGGGGGAAAATGCCGGAAGCTTATTCGTTCAATACTGATTATATTTATTGGATCCCTGCTATAAACCGAATTCAGAATATTGTTTTGATAGGAAAAATACCGGCCAAAGAAATATTGAATATGTTTGCAAGCTATAAAGTTACAGGTGAAGTTAAGAATGAATTTTCGAGGGAAAAAGGAACAAAAATAATCTTATTAATTGGTGCAAAATCCCCTTTCACAAAGTTGTTTTATAAAATGGTTGAAGAAAAAAAAGCAAAGTTTGATATATTTTAAATTACTCGTTTTTTCTAAAATTGAATATACTGTAAGTTTTGAATAGTTTTTTAAATAAGACCAACTTGTATAGCATTGAAACAAAAAAATCAGCTATATATATACTCTACAATATGGTATTTTACCTAAAAAATAGATTAACATGAAATTAAAAAACAATTTCATATCTTTGCAATTCAATGAATTGATTTGGTATTGGATGAATAGATAGAAATACGAAGTCCTAAAGATTTAATCCATTATGAAGACTAAACAAAAAGAAAAAGCATTAGATGCAGTGAAAATGATGCGAGATGCCCGTAATAAAATAACTGCTGAAACTCAAAACATGAAGTTTGAAGAATTGAAAAAATATATCGACAATCAATTAAAGAACAGTGGTTTGAAACCTTTTGGTCAATAACACTAAATTTCTTACTCTTTTTCGTCCATGTATGATTTTTTGCAACTAATTAAACTTTTACGGGACACGGATTTAAGTCGTTTTTTTTTTACAAAAGAGTTTCAACAGGTTTTTTTATTTATCATTGAAAAATATCTATCTTTGTATTGTTTTATTATTAGGAGTAAAATACTATATGCCCAAGATATTTGAATACTTCGGATTTATATTCTACTTTTTTTCTAATGAACATGAACCTATACACGTTCATGTTGCATTAGGAGATTGTGAAACAATATTTGAATTGATAATGGAAAACGGTGAACTTAAAGAGATTCGTCGTAGAACTAAAAAAGGTGTTGATTTACTTCGGGAGAATGATGCAAAAACAGCTGAAGAATTTATCCGTAAATATGAAGCCAATATCATTGAAAAATGGATTAATTTTTTTGTTCTGAAAAAACAAATTAGGTGTACTAACATCAAAAAGAAAATCTAAATTTATTATGGCACGACAAATATTTATTCAGCAAGCAGTTTATGTTTCTGACCTAACTGTGGAACTTAAATTTAATGATGGTACGGTGCGCAAAGTAGACTTTAGCGCTTTTCTACATAACCACCCACACCCTCAATATAATAAATACCTTAAACCTTCGAACTTTAAAAAATTCAATATTGACCATGGTAATATTGTTTGGGGAAAAAACTGGGATTTAATTTTTCCTATCGAAAAACTTTACACCGGTGATTGTTCATAGTTAGTTATTAATATCGACTCTGATTTCGTAGCGAATAATCTATCGGTGAAATTAAGCGAACTGACTTTCTCCTAAGTTTTAAGTATCATAACATTATAAATGTTCAAAGTCTGACTGCTAATACATCGGGCAGTACCATCTGCTTACGTATCATTAATTAGCAAGACTTTACCATGCAAACCATCTAAATTCGACCCACTGCCCCTTGTTTCCTAACGAGGGGCTATTGGTTAGTCGTTTAGATCGATTTACAACAATGAACTCTTCTTCATTAAACGTTGGAAACGTAAAACCATAGACACCCTCGTTAGGAAACGAGGGAGAGATTATGATACCAGGATAATGCAATAAAATTGTACCGGAAAAAACAATTAATTCTTAAATGTTTTAGCTAATTTTGCAAAAGCTAAACCCTTATGAATAAATTTTATGGAAAATACGTCTCCTTACTACCAGCTGGCTCACGATTTTGCCTTGTTTACAAACCGGAGCATCTTTCTGACAGGAAAAGCAGGAACGGGAAAAACCACTTTCCTGCGTAAACTTAAAAAAGAAACCAAAAAGCAAATTGCAGTAGTGGCACCAACCGGTGTTGCCGCCATTAATGCCGGAGGTACAACTATGCATTCATTTTTCCAACTGCCTTTCAATCCGTTTATTCCGACTACGGAAGGGAAAAAGAACCTGATTGAAAAGATGAAGATGCAGGGCAATCGCCGTAAAGTACTTCAGGAACTTGAACTCCTGGTTATTGATGAAATAAGTATGGTCCGGGCTGATGTCCTTGATGCTGTAGATACCATACTGCGACATGTACGCTTCCGGAATAATGAACCTTTTGGTGGTGTTCAGGTGATCTTTATCGGTGACATGTTTCAGCTTTCACCTGTTGCTTCGGACGAAGAATGGCGGTTGCTGTCGCAGTATTATTCCAGTCCGTACTTTTTTCACAGTATGGCCATTCAACAACAACAGCCCGTATACATTGAACTGGATAAGATTTTCCGGCAGACAAACGGTGACTTTATCAGGGTATTGAATGAAGTACGGAATAATTGCCTTTCGAATGCAAGCCTCACCCTGTTACAAAGCCGGTATAATCCGTTGTTCGTTCCTCCTAATGACGATACTTATATCACCCTTACTACGCACAATTATAAAGCCGACCAGATTAATGCGGAAGAACTGGCAAAAGTAAAAGGGAAAGTCTATTCATTTGAGGCCGAAATTCAGGGTGAATATCCTGATAAAAGCTATCCTACCGAAAAAACTCTGGAAATTAAGATCGGAGCCAAGGTTATGTTCCTGAAAAACGATACTGAAACACCCCGAAGATTCTTTAATGGCAAGATTGGGGTTGTGAAAAGCGTTGAAGAAGAATCAATAACGATTAAATGCCCGGATGATCAAGAATCAATAGAACTGGGAAAAGCAGTCTGGGAAAATATCCGTTATTCAACCAACCAGACTACAAAGCAGATAGAAGAGGAAGAGTTGGGTAAGTTTATTCAATATCCTTTGCGACTGGCATGGGCTATCACCATTCATAAAAGCCAGGGATTGACCTTTGATAAGGCAGTGATTGATGCAGGAGCTGCTTTTGCTGCCGGCCAGGTATATGTTGCTTTAAGCCGCTGCCGTTCACTGGAAGGGATGGTGTTACTGAGTAAAATCAATCCATCGAGTATTCAGAATGATCGCCAGATCGTAGAGCATGAACGGAATAAACTGCCTATTGAAGTACTTGAACAGCAACTTAATGAATCACGAAATGTATATCGTAACTTTATCCTGATGCAACTATTCGATTTTAAGAATTTAGTTGGCCAGGCATCGCGGTTATTGAATGAAACAGACGAAGTCAAAAGCTCATTTAATGAAGAAACGATTCCCTATTTAAAAGATATCCTCCGGCAGACACAATCTTTACAGGAAATTGCAGTAAAGTTTCAGCATCAGTTAGAGGGTATATTGGACAAACGTCCGGTATCGGAAGAATATTTACAGGAAAGAGTGTCTGCAGCAGTCGATTTTTTCAATACCAAAATGAATAACCTGCTGGAGACCCTGCGCCAATCGCCTGCCACTACCGACAGCAAACTTCATGCTTCCGATTACAATGACAGCATACGCATGATTTTCTCTAATATTGCACAAAAAAGCTTTCTAATGAAAGGATTGAAAATGAAGTTCACTGTGGAAGATTACTTTATACTTAAAAACACCTTTACCCTACCCGATTTTAATGTCAATGCCTATGCTAAAAATGCTACCAACAAGCCGCTGGTAACGCGACAGCCCAGGTTGTACTATGATTTGATGAATCTTCGCAATAAACTGTGTGAACCGCATGATTTGCCTATTTACCTGGTAGCAGGGAGTAAAACATTAAATGAAATGTCGGACTTCCTACCACAGAATGAAAAAGAGTTATTACAAATAAACGGTTTTGGACCGGCAAAAGTGGAGAAATACGGACCGGCTTTTCTGGATGTCATTCTGGCATACTGCAAAGAACACAAACTTCAGTCACTGATGCATGAAAAAACTGCTGCAAAAAAAGAAAGAGGAGAGAAAAAAGCGGTTGGTGAAACAATGCGAACAAGCCTGGCCCTATATAACCAGGGAAAAACAATTGATGAAATAGCATTTACCCGTAATTTAAATCAGACTACTATTGTGGGTCATCTTGAACGTTTTATCATTAGCGGCGAACTGGAAATCAATGACTTTATTACACCTGATAAACGCGAAAAGGCATCCGATTTAATTCGCAAAGGCTCTGATACAGGATCCATCTATGAAATGCTGAGTTCCTTTTTAAATTATACTGAAGTGAAAATGTATATGGCATGGCTTAGGAGCGGAAAGAAATAGGATAAAAATTATAAGATTATTTCAATCTATTGATCAAAGATCAAAGAACAAAGATCAAAGATCAAAGAACAAAGAACAAAGAACAAAGATCAAAGACGGAATACACTGTAGATTATTGATATGCAAATTATTAAGTAGATTAATTTTTCTGTTGTAAATAAGTAATTGGAACAATTAAATGTCTCATTATATTCTTATCAAAACACAACTTCTACTCCTGCACTCTGGGGGTGTGTAAAAAGAGTTTTGAAAATTGAATATACTTACAATATGAAACTGGAAAACAAATAAGGGCAATAAGGGCAAGATATTTTTTACGTAACATTTCTACTAAGGGTGAAAAAACAAAAATATGATTATTATTTAATACCTTTATTATTAGATGTATAACCTTAGTATAAATCCAAATCACCCAGGATTAATACCTTATTTCCTTATTTTAAAATTAATGGCCAACTTTCATTTTGTAAGTAATAATTTATAATTGATTCATTTTTACACAGCCTGCTCTTAGTGTGTGTAAATAGAAATGCAATTGAACTAAATACTTACGATTTGAATGTTACTATGATTTTTTAAAAAAGCGAATAAGGGTTGGTTTGTTTGGGTGAGGTTTTCTATTAAGTCCCCCCACGATCAGAGATAGAACAACAATTGAGATATCTACAATAGGTTGAAAAATGTATTTAATAAGGTAATAAGGTTGTGGTTGTGGTAGTTAGGTTTTCTACGAAGGGTAAAAAAGAAGAAAAATAAGGTTTTTTAATATAACACAAAATATTGATTATTAGGCACTTGAAATTAGTTATTTAGTAGGTTTAATACTTGAAAATATGTTTTTTAAAGAATAACTCTTATTTTTACATACTTCCTCTGCTAAGGATAGAGCGATAGAGCTGAGGGTTGATGTAGTTATATTTAAAATTATGGGACTTTATTTATTTCGTATTAATTAAGTAATTGGAACTATTAAATGTCTCATTTTAATTAATTCGACATTATTTCTTTCAAGAACATATATAGTTTTATTCAACCCCTATCGGGGTTATTTTCATGTAGATGTTATTTTTCCATACATTTCATACATATTAATCATATTTAAATCCTTCGGATTTTGTATGAAGGATTTATATTAGGACACTTTGCGGATAATCATTAAATCAATAATACTCTCATTTAAACTAAACTAACATGTCAAAACTTATCGTATTCGGAATCCTGAGTTTATTTGTCATTATTGCCTCCCTGAGGTCATTGACAAATATAAAAAGCCATGGTTTTTACAGGTTTTTCAGTTGGGAATGTATTGCCTGGCTCATCGCTTCAAACTATACATTCTGGTTTGTCCATCCCTTTAGTTTCAATCAGATCATTTCATGGCTCCTTCTGTTTTATTCTGCCTACCTGGTTATTGCAGGCATGCTGCTAATTAAAAACATTGGAAAGCCCAATCCTGTAAGAGACGAAAAGAACCTGTTCGGATTCGAAAAAACCACCGAATTAATTGATACCGGTGTTTTCAACTATATCAGGCATCCGCTTTATGCTTCATTGATTTTTCTGACATGGGCAGTTTATCTAAAGAATCCAACTATATACTTATTTCTGATTGCTTTAATTTCAACTAACTTTCTGTATTTTACTTCTAAAATGGATGAAAAGGAATGCATCAGTTATTTTGGTGAAAAATATAAGAACTACATAAAACGTACACGTATGTTCATCCCTTTTATTTTTTAAAGTTCCATTCCGGTTCAACTAATTGATAGTATTTATTGTTTATAAACAAACGAGCTAAAAGAAATTTAACAACTTAAACTCCCTTTTGATTTAACATAAAAATTTCAACGAATGACAACGAATATACTTTTGCAAATTATTCATAATGAAGGTTGGCATTTCTTTGTTGCAGGCAACACTGCTTTTAGTCGTCTGGTCCATTTATGGGTGACAGTTATGTTAAGTACTGCCCTGCTGTGCTTTGTTGCCGGTGAGCTGACTCACAACTTTAGCCAGGTAGATAAAGTGTGGAGCCTGATGCCCGTTGTTTATAGCCTGATCACCTTATTTGCTTTTCCCGCTTCACACAGGATTTGGCTAATGACGATATTGGTACTCTTATGGGGCCTTCGTTTGAGTTATAATTTTTACCGGAAAGGCGGTTATCATGTGATACCATGGAAAGGTGAAGAAGATTATCGCTGGAATTTAATCAGGCAACATCCAAAACTTAAAAAAGGAATCCGGATTACGTTGTTCAATTTGTTTTTTATCTCCTTCTATCAACATTTTCTTATTTTTCTTTTTTCCACACCCCTTCTTTTAGCAGCGAACTACTCAACTGTCAGTCTGTCTACTTTAGATTATCTGGCTGCAACGTTTATGTTCTTCTTTATTCTGATGGAAACAATAGCCGACAACCAACTTCATATTTTTCAAATTCAAAAACGGCATATAATACTTCCAACCGGGAAATACAGTAAATCCCTTAGGGATGGATTTCTGGCAGAAGGACTCTGGAAGCATGTTCGCCATCCTAATTTTACTGCCGAACAATCTATCTGGGTTTGTTTTTATTTTTTTGGAGTAGCAGCTACAGGAGAATGGATAAACTGGACCTTAACAGGTCCGCTTTTACTTATTCTGCTTTTCACGGGCAGTTCCGAATTTACTGAAAGTATTAGCATGCAGAAATATCCCGGCTATATGAATTACAAACAAAACGTTCCTAAATTTATTCCCATTGTTTTTAAAACAAAGAAAGAAGAAAATCATTCCAACTAAAATAAGTTTTTGTTTTCGAGGTATAAAAGTAAACACATAGGCACATATAGCATATCCCGAGAATCGGGAGAACACATAGAAAAATTTACTATTTATTCATTTACTATTTTCCATTTGTCTGTAACCAAAGTAAATTCAATACGATCAACCTATTAACCAATCAACCATTACTAAAGCCATATTCTTTAAATGTATATAACTCTGGCAGATCATTCTTTACATCCCCGCAATTTATTCCGACATGTCGGAAGGGGCTTGGGGCGGCAAATCAACCAACGGAACGAAGAGACGTCCCGTTTACGGGATCAACCAAATCATTAACCAGAATCGCGGAACACGGAACTTTTCAAACTTTTCAAACTTTTCAAACTTCAAACGATCAAACAACTAATTAAAGACACTTTAAAAATTTAAATCATGAAAAAAATTGTCAAACGCATTTCAATTGGAATCGGAATTTTAGTCATCATTCTGGTAATTGTTGGCGGAGGATTCTATTTTAAAATGAAATCAGAACTTAAGAAAATGAATGTAGTAGCAACCAAAGAAGTAGTGCATAATATTTATGCAGTCAATGATTCATTCGTGAATATGTTTTTAGTAAAGGACAGCAATAATTATGTGGCAATTGATGCCGGTAACGACATAAAAGTTATTGCTAAAGAACTGAAGAAGCTGAATATTGATCCTGAAAAAATCACAGCCGTACTGTTAACTCATACAGATGGAGACCATGTAGCTGCCCTAAAATTATTTTCGAATGCAAAGGTATATCTGTCGAAAGAAGAAGAGCAGATGATTAATGGAAAAACAGCCAGAATGTTGGAAAGACATAACCAGATAGATACAAAAGTATATACGCTTCTGGATGACCAGCAAAATATTCAGATTGGGAATATCCATATTAAATGTATTCTTACTCCAGGACATACTCCCGGATCGATGAGTTATTTAATCAACGGTAAATATTTGTTCGTTGGTGATGCATTTGGTTTAAAAGATGGAAAAGTAGATAAACCAAATCAGATATTCACCAAAGATATGGAAACAGCTATTAAATCTTTTAGTAAAATCAAAAATCTGCCCGGAACTGAATATATTTTTACAGGACATACCGGTTACACCAATGATTATAAAAATGCTGTAAATACTGAGTTAAAGTAAAATAAGTCACGATATTAATTAATAATTAATAATTGACAGGATACTGAAATTTAAGTTTTAGCTGATGATCAAATTTAAGTTTTAGCTGATGATCAAATTGATCATTTAACTATCTATCTATCCTTTGTTATTAAAGAAAAGGAAAGCTCGGGTAAATTTATAATTTTCAGTGCTCTCTTTTGATTGAATAAGCAAACATTATCGGATTAAATCCGGTTATATCGTTATTTGTTGGTAAATGAACATTCATTTTCCAACTAGTTTTGTATCTTAGCAACAAACATAATTATACCAAAATGAATAAAACAATTATTCTTGATAAAAGACCTGTTGGAAAGCCTCAATTAACGGATTTCAGGTTTACCAGTGAGGAAATTCCACAAACAGGTGTTGGTGAAATCCTTCTTAAAACAGCTTATGTTTCGGTGGATCCTTACCTGAGAGGACGAATGAATGATACTAAATCCTATTCGCCCCCTTTTCAGTTACACAAACCAGTCAGTTCCGGTATAATAGCTGAAATAGCAGAGTCAAATCATCCAGGATTTAAAAAAGGTGATTTTGTATCGGGAATGCTTGAATGGAAAGAATACCAAAAGTCGGATGGCAAAGGCTTACGGATCGTTGATCCTGCAAAAGCTTCCTTATCTGCATATCTGGGGATACTGGGAATGACAGGCATGACTGCTTATCTGGGATTAACTGAAATAGGAAAACCTGTAAAAGGAGAAACACTTGTTGTTTCGGGTGCAGCCGGAGCAGTAGGTAGTGTTGCCGGACAAATCGGGAAGATACTCGGTTGTCGTGTTGTAGGGATAGCAGGGACTGACGAAAAAGTGAAAATGCTGACCTCCAGCTATGGCTTTGACGCAGGCATCAATTATAATACAACAACAAACCTGAATGAAGCCATTGCAGCTGTTTGTCCAGATGGTGTGGATATTTATTTTGACAATGTAGGAGGATCTGTCACGGATAGTGTATTGGCCAATATCAATAAATTTGCCCGGATCATCATTTGCGGTTCCATTTCTGTTTATAACGAAACTTCGATCCCTGTGGGACCGAGAGTTGAACCACTCTTAATAAAAAACAGTGCACTCATGCAGGGATTTATTGTCGGGAATTATGCAGATAAATTTCCTGAAGCTTTAGAACAACTAACCAATTGGCTGAGAGAAGAAAAACTTACTTACAGGGAAACAATAGCAGATGGATTTGAACAGATTCCACAGGCATTTATCGGTCTTTTTGAGGGAAAGAATAATGGTAAAATGATCGTTAAGATTTAATTTATAAACAATAAAAAAATAAGTACAACATGAACAATTTTGAATTTAAAAATCCGACAAAGATAATATTCGGTAAAAACAAAATAGCTGATCTTTCAAAAGAAATACCGGCAAAGAGTAAGATACTTATGCTTTACGGAGGCGGTAGTATAAAAACGAACGGCATATATACACAGGTGAAGAAAGCATTATCTTCATTTGAATTGGTTGAGTTCGGAGGGATCCCTGCAAATCCGGAATACTCCATTCTAATGGATGCCCTTGAGGTAATTAAATCGCAGAAAATAACCTTCCTGTTAGCTGTAGGTGGTGGATCGGTGATCGATGGCACAAAGTTTTTAGCAGCTGCAGCCCTCTATGAAGGTGAAACACCATGGGAGATTCTGACTAGCGGAAAACCTGTATTAAAAGGAATGCCTTTTGGAACCGTGTTGACTTTACCTGCAACAGGTTCGGAAATGAATTCAGGATTTGTACTCACACGAAAAGAAACGAAAGAGAAATTAGCCGCAGGTGGGCCGGCATTGTTTCCCTTGTTTTCAATTCTCGACCCTCAGGTGGTCAGTTCTATCCCTCAAAAACAAATTGCGAACGGACTGGCAGATGCTTACACCCATGTGTTGGAACAATATATGACTTATCCTAATGATGCTCTGTTACAGGACAGGTTTGCCGAAAGCATTCTTCAAACCCTTGTTGAAGTGGCACCCGTTATTTTAAAAGATCCTTCCGACTATCAGGCAGCTTCCAATTTTATGTGGTGCTGCACCATGGCATTGAACGGATTAATCGGACAAGGCGTTCCACAGGATTGGGCAGTGCACATGATGGGACATGAATTGACGGCATTGTTTGGGATTGACCACGCCCGTACATTGGCGATAATAGCTCCAAGTCACTACCGTTATAATCTGGATGCAAAAAAAATAAAGTTAGCCCAGTATGCTGAACGTATCTGGGGTGTTACCAAAGGGACGATTGACGAAAGAGCAAAAGCCGGCATTGATAAAACGGAAGAATTTTTCCATTCATTGGGAATTAAAACCAAATTATCGGAATATACTGCTGACTATAAAGGTACTGCAGATATTATATCAAATCGTTTTACACAACGCGGATGGTTAGGGTTAGGTGAAAGCGGAAAAGTTACGCCTGCTGATGTTGCTAAAATTGTTGAAATGAGTTATTAGAGGTTTGAAGTTTGAAAAGTTTATCGTTCCGTGTTCCGCGTTTCGTGTTTCTGGTTGATGATTAGTTAATTAGTTAATTGGGTGATTAGTTAATTGGGTGATTAGTTAATTAGTTAATTGGTTGATTGGTTAATTGGTTGATTAGTTAATTGGTTGGTTAATCCCTTAAAACGACGTCACTTCAATCCGTTGGTTAAAAGAACCCAGGATACTGACAAATAGTAAATGTATTAATGGTAAATAAATAAAACAAGGCTATCCTGAAAGATAGTCTTGTTTGTTTTTTAGCCCTTCCCTCCTGCTTCACCATTAACTTAAAACACAATGGGTACTTATTTGTTATACATTTATTGAATTCAGTTTAATATATATCTGCTGAATTATTTATTCAATAACAAGCAACATTTAAACCTGAAAATTATGAGATCAGAGAAATGGGTTACTACATTTTTTTTTAAGAACGATGGAGATAACAGGACAATTTTAATCCGGTTAGTAGTCGGACTTATATTTATGACCGAAGGAATTCAAAAGTATTTATTTCCCGGATTGTTAGGGACAGGAAGATTTTTAAAAATAGGTTTTAGCGATCCTTCCTTCTGGGCTTATTTCACAGGGACATTTGAAATTATATGTGGCACCCTCATTGTATTGGGATTACTGGTAAGACTAGCTTCCATTCCTCCTTTTATTATTATGGTGGTTGCTTTTATAACAACTAAATTGCCTATTTTGATGAATAAAGGATTCTGGCAGTTTGCACATGAATATCGTACTGATTTTGCCATGACCTTATTGCTGATTTATTTATTTTTGTATGGTGCCGGAAAATGGTCGAACAGTTCAGGAATTACTAAACGTCCAAAGTATTGAAGATGGTTTTATTCAGAATGAAATATGTTGTTTTAACCTTTATACTGTTATTAACCGGTATTCAACAGTTATCTGCCGGGCCGCCATTTAATACGGATGACCCTGAACCTGTTGAATTTAAGCACTGGGAGTATTATATTGCAACTATCAATACTTTCAGGCCGGATCTTTCTACAGGAACAAGTCCTCATTTTGAACTGAATTACGGGTTGGTTCCCAATGTTCAGGTGCATTTGATCTTGCCGGTGGATTATGATTATTCAAGCCAACATGGATTTAATTTTGGATATGCCTACACAGAAGTTGGATTAAAATACCGTTTTGTACAGGAAACTGAAAACGTACCTCAGATAGGAACTTTCCCGATTGTAGAAATACCAACCATCCGGAATACTGAATTCGGAAACGGACAGACCCAACTGTTTATTCCTGTTTGGGCACAAAAGTCATGGGGAAAACTAACCACCTACGGCGGTGCCGGTTATTGGATCAATCCCGGAATAAATAATAACAACTGGCTTTTTACAGGTTGGGAAGTTCAATATGACTTTACTCCTGTTATTACATTGGGTGGAGAGCTTTATTATCATACACCTGATGTTGTTGGAAGCGAATCGACAGTGGCATTTAATCTCGGAGGATCCATCAATGCAGGTAAAAAGTTTCATATTATTTTTTCTGCAGGGCATAGTCTTGTAAACAAACCTTTTACAACAACTTATGTAGGGTTATTGTGGACCATCTAAAGAATTTACAATTTACCAAATTCATTTACCATTTATTCATTTACCATTTACTATTTAAGATATCCAGACATTTACTATTTACTCCTAATTCAACTTTACTAAAAAAACTTTTAACCATAAGAGAAAATGATTGAAAATGAATTACATAACCACAATTGGACAAAACAAAATACATAACCACAATAGGCACATAGAACACAATAGAAGAACACAATAGAAAATATGAATACATTTTATGAATTATAACAACAAGGTCGCTGAATGAATTTGTTATTATTTCTTTTATTTCTATTGTTTCTATTGTGAACTATTGTGGTTAACTCTTTAATTTTAGAGACCAAACACACGAGGCACATAGAACACAATACAAAACACAACAGAATACAATTAATACATAACCACAAAAGCCACAAGAGTAGACAAAAACAAAAGAACACATTAGATAAATACCTGACATATTTTAAAAATTTAAGCTAAACAAAATTAGTAAATGCAATCAATCTATTGTAACTATCTCAGATTCCGATTTCAGAATAGTTTCTCCCGATAATCGGGATGTGCCATAAGTGGTAAATTTTTAATCCGGTAAAATAGAACTAACTTCTACTTAAACAAAAAAAATTGATACTATGTTATAACTGTTCAATCAATCAATTAAATAAATCAATATGGAATCTACAGAATATACATATACAAATCATCTGATTCACGAAAGCAGTCCCTATTTGCTGCAACACGCCCACAATCCGGTGAATTGGTATCCATGGGGAAAGGAAGCACTGGACAAAGCACGGGATGAAAACAAAAACATCATTATCAGCATTGGTTATGCAGCGTGTCATTGGTGCCATGTGATGGAACACGAGAGTTTCGAGGATGCTGAGGTTGCCGGTTTCATGAATGAACATTTTGTTTCCATTAAAGTGGACCGAGAAGAAAGACCTGACATTGACCAGATTTACCTTACTGCCGTTCAATTGCTGACCGATAAAGGTGGATGGCCTTTGAATTGCATTGCTTTGCCTGATGGACGTCCGATTTATGGCGGCACCTATTTTACGAAAGAACGATGGATGGATATGCTAAAACAGGTATCAGGTTTTATAACCCAATATCCTGAAAAGGCAGAGGAGCAGGCGAATTATCTTACAGAAGGAGTTCAGTCAAATGAAATGATCTATAAAAATGAAAAAAGTTCAGTATTTTTGCTGAATGATCTGGAAGATATTTTTTCCATTTGGAAAAATAATATTGATTTTACGTATGGTGGGTATGGTTTTGCACCAAAATTTCCAATGCCTGTGAGTCTTCAATTCCTGTTAAACCTTCATTATCTTACACAAGAAAAAGATGCATTAAGAGCTGTCAATATCACATTGACTAAAATGGCAAATGGTGGAATATACGACCAGATCGGAGGTGGATTTTCACGCTATTCTACCGATGAGTACTGGAAAGTGCCCCATTTTGAAAAGATGTTGTATGATAATGCGCAACTGGTAAGTTTGTACTCGTCAGCGTTTCAGCAAACGAAAGATCCGACGTATAAAACGATAGTGACAGAAACACTGGAATTCATTAAACGTGAACTTACTTCCCCTGAAGGTGGTTTTTATTCTTCGTTGGATGCCGATAGTGAGAACGAAGAAGGTAAATTCTATGTGTGGACAGCAGATGAATTAAAGGCTGTGCTGGGAAATGATGCTGCAATCATCATGGAATATTATCATGTTAGCGAAAAAGGGAACTGGGAAAACTCCCGGAACATTTTATATCCATCGGATGATACTAAAAAAATATTGAAAGACTTTAAAATAACAGAAAGTGAACTGGATACAAAGGTATCGGATGCAAAAAAAGTCTTATTGACTGCAAGATCAAACCGGATCAGACCGGCAACCGATGATAAAATCCTTACTTCCTGGAATGCACTCATGTTGAAAGGGTATATTGATGCCTACAGGATATTCGATCAGAAAGAATATCTGGATATTGCCCTGAAAAATGCTGAATTTATGAATACAAAACTAACATCAACTGATAAAGGTCTGTTTCGGAGTTATAAAGATGCCACTATCTCCACTCCTGGTTTTTTAGATGATTATGCTTTTGCCATTCAGGCATTTATTTCACTTTATCAGGCAACATTCGATGAGAAGTGGCTGGAAAAGGCACTGTTCCTGACAGAATATGTCGTTGACCATTTCTATGACTCCTCCAACGGAATGTTTTATTACACTTCGGATATGGGACCAACACTTATTGCCAGGAAAATGGAAATATCCGACAATGTAATTCCTTCTTCCAATTCTGAAATGGGGAAAAACCTATTCATTCTCGGTAAATATTTCTATAAGGATGAGTTTATCCGGATTGCACGTAAAATGATGAACAATGTAAAATCGCATGCTCTAAACGGGGAATATTATTATGCCAACTGGGATATCCTGATGTCGTGGTTTGCCCTTGAACCCTATATAGTTGCCATTGTTGGAAAAAATTTTGAACTGAAACGAAAAGAATTCGATAAGTATTATATCCCCAATGTCTTTTTTGAGGGAGGAAAAGATGAAGGAAAATTATCTTTACTCGAAGGTAAATTAAAAGAAGGAGAAACCACTATCTTTGTATGTCAGAATAATACATGCCGAATGCCTGTAACAGAAGTCAGTGATGCTATAAATCAAATAATTAACTAAAATGGTTTAAGCGCCTGTATATATAATATTTACGCATAATAAATTCTGCCTTACCACGTTATATTACAAGTTCAGAATTCTAATAAAAAAGACTTTATGAAGAAAATCATCATGCCTGTTTTTCTGTTATTTTTCATTCTTTTTCCTTCAGCATGCAGTTCTGTTACACCTGCCATCCTCAAAAAACCTGATATTCTTCAATACGGTACCCCATTTCAACATGTTCCGATTCCTGCAGATATAGTTATGTATGAAATTAATCCCGGAGCGTTCAGTGCTACAGGCGATTTTAACGGCATTACAGCAGACCTTGACTCCATCAAATCCCTGGGAATAAATACAATCTGGATAATGCCCATTTTCCCGATAGGGATACTTAAATCAATCGGCTCTCCTTATTGCGTGCAAAATTATCTGGAAGTAAACCCTGATTACGGTACACTGGATGATTACAGGAACCTGGTAAGTGAGGCTCATAGCCGGAATATGGCGGTTATAATGGATTGGGTGGGGAACCATACTTCATGGGACAACCCGTGGATTCAGAATAAATCGTGGTATACACAGGATGCAAACGGAAATATCATCTCACCGGCAGGTACCAACTGGACAGATGTGGCCGATCTGAATTATAATAATACCGATATGAGGCTTGCCATGATCAGCGCCATGAAGTTTTGGGCCCTTACTGCCAATATTGATGGATTCAGATGTGATGCAGCCGATTATATTCCTTATGATTTCTGGAAACAAGCTATTGATACCTTACAAAATATGAAAGGCAGGAGTTTTATCTTACTGGCGGAAGGTGTGCGAACCGATCATTTTACGGCAGGTTTTCAACTGAATTATGCATGGGATTTCCTGGCCACCCTTAAAAACGTGTTTATTGCGGGGACTCCGGCAAGTCAACTGTTTACTACCAATAACTCCGAATATGCACCAGTACCGGACGGAAAACGCAAATTACGCTTTACCACCAACCATGATGAATCGGGTGTTGCTACTCCCGTTCAGTTGTTTAACGGCAAAGAGGGAGCTCTTGCCGCTTCAGTGATTACCATTACAATGCAGGGTGCACCCTTGCTTTACTGCGGGCAGGAAGTGGGAGTATCAAACAGTTTAACGTATTCTTCCCAACGACCGATTGACTGGACTATGAATCCTGATATGCGGAATACGTACAGACAAATACTTACTTTTTACAATGTTTCGAATGCATTACGGAGCGGAGCTCTGCAAACCTACAACGACAATGATATCATTGCCTTTACTAAGAGCTATCTGAATGAAAATGTGCTGGTAATCGTAAACTGCCGGAACAAACTCATTTCGTATCCCCTGCCCTCTTCTCTGGCAAACTCAGCCTGGACAAATGCGCTGGACAATTCTACCACAACATTAGGGACCATACTCACACTTCAACCTTATCAGTTTTATATTCTGAAGAAATAAGGTCAGTAATTTCCCTTTTTGATTTTAGTATATGACAAAAACAATATAATTTACTAACAGTCACATAATTAACGTTATAAAACAATACATAACCACAAAAGTCACAAAAGAATCACAAAAGTTAAGTATAAATTCAACCTAAGTCATTATTAAGTACACAAAAGAATGTTCGGTTTTAAATATTAGCTTAAAACGATTTTAATATTTTAATTTACGTGTCAATTATTGTAAAATGGATCTGCTTTTGTGATTCTTTTGTATCTTATGTGGTTATTCTTTTTATTGTATGTTGTTCAATATGAATTAATTTTGTTGTTATTTATTTTTTTTGTCATGTACTTAGCTTTTTGATAGTAAATTCAGACTTCTAATATGCCGGATGTACCGATTTATCAGATTTCTTTAGCCAGCGTTTCTCCCAGTTGGAATGCCTTTTCGCAATCAACCGGAAACAGTTCTTTTTTGCTTAGCTGTTTATGTTCAATATCGAAATAGGTATACGTAAGATCGGAATAATCATCGAGTTGGTTTGTGTCGAAGCTGTATATAGATTTTACATTCCCGAAAGTCCGGATAATAGAGCCTTCATTGGATTCCAAATGAGTTTTCATCGGACTTGTAATAAAAAGTTGTTCTGAAATGTTCATCGTATAGATAAATCCTACTTTGAGTGCCCCTTTAAAGCTTGAAGTAGGCGGATTGGTATAAAGCATGTATTGAAACATAAAACGTTCCATAAATGATCTCATTTCTCCGCTTACTGCCCCGAAATAGATAGGCGAACCCAGAATAACTATATCGGCGGTTTCAAGTTCTTGCAGGACAGGCTTAAGCTGATCGTTTACCGAACAATGTCCGTAGTTTTTACTGCTTTCACGTTTGCAGTTGAAACATCCTTTGCATCCTTTAAAATTCAGGTCGTAAAGATGAATAAGTTTTGTTTTCGCTCCGGCCGATGCTGCACCTTTCAAAGCGTTTTCGAGCAGGGTTGCTGTGTTCTTGTTTTTACGGGGACTCCCGTTTATTGCAATTGCCTTCATACTAACTTTATTTGTAATTATTTTAGTTGAAAATCAGATTCTTTCAAGTCTTGCAAATCTACTCATTTCAGTTAACACAGGCAACTAATTTGCTGAAGAAATAAATACTGTTTTCGATTTGTTATTTACGCTCGCGATACAGATCCGGGGCTGCATGTAACATTGGAAATTGCCGCTGGTGCCAGTAAGGATAAGCAGGGAGTATTTCACTGGCTTTATCCAGTCTTTTTACCTGTTCGACATTGAGATTCCATCCTACTGCTTCCAGGTTTTGTTTCAACTGTTCTTCATTTCGTGCCCCGATAATAATACTGGATACCGTTGGGCGCTGTAAAAGCCAGTTAAGAGAGATTTGAGCGATTGTTTTTCCGGTTTCAACTGCTAATTCATCCAGCACATCCACAATATAGTATAGCCTTTCGTCATCAGTCGAAGTACCAAGCAATGGACTTCCTCCCTGTGCTATCCTGGCATCCTGAGGGGTTGGCAGGTTCCTGCGGTATTTACCGGTTAGTTTACCACTGGCCAAAGGGCTCCAAACGATGGTACCTATTCCCTGATCTAAGCCAACCGGCATTAATTCCCATTCAAAATCGCGGTTAAGCAACGAGTAATAGGCTTGATGGGCACTGTATTTAGACCAGCCATACCGCTCAGAAACGGATAATGATTTCATCAGGTGCCAGCCTGAAAAATTAGAACAGGCAATGTAGCGTACTTTGCCGCTTTGTACTAAACTTTCCAGTGCTTTTAATGTTTCTTCGACAGGCGTATTGGCGTCAAACCCGTGCATGTGATAAATGTCGATATGATCAGTCCCCAACCGTCTAAGGCTGTCTTCACAGGATTTAATCAGGTGAAGACGGGAAGAACCGTAATCATTGATTTCATCTGACATAGGGAAAGTAGCTTTTGTTGATACCAATACTTTATCCCTTAAACCTTTAAGTGCTTTTCCTAAAATCTCTTCAGCGGCACCATTGGAATAACCGTTTGCAGTATCAAAAAGGGTAACCCCTGCATCCATACATAGATTCACCATTCGGGTCGCTTCGTCTACCCGGGTACTTCCCCATGCTTTAAAAAAATCATTGCCACCACCAAATGTAGCCGTGCCAAAACTCAATGCCGGCACTCTTAATCCTGAATTTCCTAATTGTCTGTATTCCATTTTTTCTGTTTTTAGTTACACATCAAATTGATTTATAATAGTATTCAACGGTTATCGTCAACTATATTTTCAATATAAAACCCTTTAAGGACATGGAATGTTCTTTATTCCCCGGATATATACAAACTTATACTGATATACAAATACTATGGTTCACATAACCGGTTATACCATTTTCTCATTTAATCAATGCGACATTGGGTATCATTCTGACCCTGCAAACCTATCAGTTTTATATTCTGAAGAAATAAAGTAAATTATTTCCCTTTTTGATTTTAAGTTCCGGGTTAACTTTATTCAATCAAACCAGTTTTTATGTCTTCCGGATTTGAATGTATTTTATTTAACCTTACGGACTTTATTTCTGAATGATAAATTTCTGCTTTAATTTACAAGGAAACCCAAAGGTGAACATTAGGGAAGCCCGAGGGAAACCTAAGGGAATTCCTGACAGTAGGAAAAAAATGAATCAGGTAAAAAACAACCTGATAAGATGGAAAATGGATATGGTTGAAGTCGAATAATAATGATTTTATCTTTATGACACTTTCTTGAATTGATATATTCTTCATAATAAAAAACTTATAACTGAAACTTACAATTGTCATTTAAATACTATTTAATGAAATAAGTATAGTTGTATTAGGTTGAGTAGTTTTTATATTCTAATTTTGTATGCTGAGATGTACATAAAATGGATTTACGAAATATTGCAATCTATATCAAAATAAGCACAATAATTTATTTTTTTGAATAATCAGAGTTCCGGATTTGAGGGTATAATTTAATAGGACTCACTAATTATTACGCATAAAATCAATCAGATAATCATAAAATATAAATCAGTCAACTAATACAACTATGAAAAAACGTATTCTTGGGAAAACCGGATTTGAGATCTCAGAGATCAGCCTGGGTACCTGGCAGGTAGGTGGAAAATGGGGAGAAAAATTTAATACTGCGAATGCAGACAGTATATTGAATGTTGCCGTTGACAATGGAGTAAACTTTATTGACACAGCAGATGTGTATGGGGATGGTGAGAGTGAGAAAGCAGTGGGACGGCTTATCCATTCGCGTTCGGAAAGAATAGTTGTTGCCACCAAATGCGGACGGAAACTAAATCCTCACATTGACGAAGCCTATCAACCTGCCGTCCTACGTAAATTTGTAGAAGACAGTCTGAAAAGCATGAATCTTGAAACCCTTGACCTGATTCAACTGCATTGTCCGCCTACTGAAACCTTTTACCGCCCTGAAGTATTCGAATTGTTCAACAACTTGAAAAAAGAAGGTAAAATACTGAACATGGGTGTGAGTGTCGAAAAAGTGGAAGAAGCACTGAAAGCCATTGAATACGACAATGTAACGACAATACAAATCATTTTCAATATGTTCAGGCAACGGCCGGCTTCGGATTTCTTTCATGCTGCTGCCGAGAAGAATGTCGGTATCATTGTACGGGTACCCCTGGCAAGCGGTTTGCTGACAGGAAAATTTACCCCGTCCACCGTTTTTAATCCTGACGATCACCGGGCTTTCAACCGTCATGGGGAAGCATTTGATAAAGGGGAAACATTTGCAGGAGTAGACTTTCTGATGGGATTGAATGCTGTGGAAGAAATTAAAAAACTATTTCCTGCGAATTCAACCCTGGCTTCTATGGCACTTAAATGGATCTTAATGTTTCCTGAGGTGAGTTGTATCATTCCGGGAGCTTCGCGTCCCGAACAGATTCTTTCAAACCTGAAAGCATCGGAGCTACCCGATTTATCGAAAGATCAAATGGAAGGGATTAAACAAATCTATGAACAGTACATTTTGCCGGATGTGTCAAAGGAGAAATGGTGATTCATGGGGATGGCTTTTTCTAAGAATCAAATTAACCACATACAACACAATAAACACAATAAATTTAACCACATATAGAAATCAAAAAAAACACTAAACCACATAGAACACAATAGAAGAACACAATAGAAAACACGAAACACATTTTGGATTTTAAAACAATAAGGTAGCTGAAAGAATCTGTTATTATTTTTTTTATTTCTAATGTTTCAATTGTGAACTATTGTAGTTCACTCTTTAATTTCAGAAGACAAACATACAAAGCAAATTTGGCACATCCCGAAAATCGGGAGAACACAATAGAAAAATTTAAATCTTTAATATTCAGAAATTTATATCTTATTTATTTCTTATTGTTTTTGGTTTACCGGGTGAAATATTAATGAAATATCAATCCCGTACAACATTAATTTCTACCGGATGAATTACGGGATTAGAAATATATTGTTTGACTATCATCCGTAAACATAAATAAAGTTCGTTGTGACAGCTTACAATTGGATACAAAACTATTCAAATTCAATAATATGAAAAAATCATTGATTTACTTCGTTATCTGTATGATGATAACGTTGAACCTTCAGGCACAATCCTCATTCAACGGATTGGATATGAATATGGGAAATTTATCAAGGATCTCAAATGCAAAAACCCGATCAATAAGTCCTGAAAATTTTACCGGAGAAAAGGGGAATGGCGGCATGGCTAAATTAGAGGATAAAAACATTCCCAACAGAGCCAATGCAAATTATGCAGCAAGGGATTTAGGTGAAGGCTGGAAAGTTAATCCGTATGTTCAGATCCAGCCCGGTGAGACATTTACGATTGCCGAAATAAACGGTATGGGAGCCATTCAACATATCTGGATGACACCAACCGGTATCTGGAGATTTTCTATCCTTCGTATTTATTGGGATGATGAAACAGAACCTTCTGTTGAATGTCCTGTGGGTGACTTCTTTTGTATGGGCTGGAATGAATATGCCCCACTTGTCTCAATGCCAGTATGCGTAAATCCGGGAAGTGCCTTCAACTGTTACTGGTCAATGCCTTTCCGTAAAAAATGCAGGATAACATTGGAAAATATCAATGAGAAAGATCCCATGACTGTATATTACCAGGTTGATTATACCTTAACCGATGTTCCAAAAGATGCAGCTTATTTTCATGCACAATTCCGCCGGTTGAATACGAATACAACTTCCAATTATACAATTGTCGACAATATCAAAGGAAAAGGTCAGTTTGTAGGTGTCTATCTGGCATGGGGAGTCAAGAACGACGGCTGGTGGGGAGAAGGCGAAATAAAATTCTTCATTGACGGTGACAGCAAATACCCGACTATTTGCGGAACAGGTACCGAGGATTACTTCTGCGGTTCATACAATTTTGACAGAAATGGACAATACAAGGAATTTTGTACACCTTACAGCGGGTTATGCCAGGTAATACGTCCCGATGGAGCTTATAAATCGCAACAACGTTTTGGCCTTTACCGTTGGCATATCATGGATCCGGTTCGTTTTGAAAAAGACCTTAAAATAACCATTCAGGATTTGGGTTGGCATCAGGGAGGCCGTTATTTACTGCAACAATCGGATATTTCTTCCGTATGTTTCTGGTACCAAACAGATCCTCATGCCAGGTTTCCAAAACTTCCTTCCAGGGAACAACTTGAAATAAATTAAACAGGTAATATTATTTCTGACTGATTATTTAAACAATATTTCTTACTTTTCAAACAACTTCTTTAACAGATCAGGTCTTTTCAATCGTTGAAGATCACGGATAATCTGGTTTTTGAATTCGCTTTTGTACCAGAAGAAGAATTTTCGTTGTTCCAGCTTATCGTCCTTGCTTTTGGCCGTATAGACGGGTTCGAGGGTATACGGATGAAATCCTGAATAATAGATTTCCGTTGCCAGAGTCATGGGTGTCGGGGTAAAATCCTGCACCTGTTCAAGGCGGAAATCCAGCTTCTTGGTCAATGCAGCCAGTTCGGCCATATCTTCGTTTGTACTGCCCGGGTGACTGGATATAAAGTAAGGGATCAGTTGTTGATTAAGTCCGGCTTCGCGGTTGATGCGGTCGAACTGAGCTTTAAACTGGCTGAAATAAGTAAATGATGGCTTGCGCATCAGATTCAACACTTTATCCGACGTATGTTCGGGTGCTATCTTCAACCGCCCTGAAACATGGTTGGTGATTAATTCACGGGTATAATCGGTATGGCTTTTATTAATCTCCGGGTTTTTAGCATCACTGAGTAACATATCATACCTGATTCCACTTCCGATAAACGATTTTTTGATTTCCCGGATTTTGTCAACTGAACTGTATATATCCAACAACGGACGATGATCGGTATTCAGGTTGAAACAGATCTTCGGGAAAATACAGGACGGTTTGTTGCATTTACGGCATATTTCCATGTCAAATCCATGCATCTGGTACATATTAGCGGAAGGGCCTCCAAGGTCGCTTAAATAGCCTTTAAAACCGGGCATGGCAGTAATCTTTTCCACTTCCTGCAGAATTGATTCTTTGGAACGCGAAACAATGTGTTTTCCCTGATGGGCTGAAATGGTACAGAACGCGCATCCCCCAAAACAACCCCGGTGCAGGTTCACCGAAAACTTAATCATTTCATAAGCCGGTATGGTTTTGTCTTTGTATTTCGGGTGTGGAAGACGGGTGTAGGGTAAATCGAATGAAGCATCCAGTTCGGCTTCACTCAGGGGTTCGTAGGGCGGGTTGACTATTACCCACCGGTTTCCTGTATGCTGCAACAGGCGGGCAGCATCATATTTATTCGATTCTTCTTCAATATGCCTGAAGTTGGAAGTATATTTTTTTTTATCGGAGAGCGATGTCTCGTGCGATTCAAGGGTAATATCTTTCCACAGGGGATGGACTGGAATTTCTTTTGATAAGAATGATGTCTGAGGAATATCAGTCAGTTCTTTAAATGTTTTACCCGATTTTACCTGTTGAACCAATTCCATTAAAGGCTTCTCCCCCATTCCGTAAACCAGCAAATCGGCTTTCGAATCGACTAAAACGGATGGCATCAGTTTATCCGACCAGTAATCATAATGCGTAAACCTTCGCAGGGAGGCTTCAATGCCACCAATGACAACAGGAACTTCAGGAAAGAGTTTTTTAAGGATATTAGTATAGGTGATGGTTGCATAATCGGGTCGCATTCCTGCTTTTCCATCCGGAGTATAAGCATCGTCGGAACGCAGCCGTTTATTGGCAGTATAATGATTCACCATCGAATCCATATTTCCGGCAGTCACTGCAAAAAACAACCGTGGCCTTCCCATCTTTTTGAAATCACGTAAATCGTCACGCCAGTTTGGCTGTGGTACGATTGCTACCTGTAAACCCTGTGATTCGAGGATCCTTCCTATTACAGCCGCTCCAAAGGAAGGATGGTCGACATAGGCATCTCCGGTGAACAGCACCACATCGACCTGATCCCAACCACGTAGTTCGAGCTCTTTTTTGGTTGTAGGAAGGAAATCGGTGAGTTGATATTGTTTTGCAGGTTTCATGTGTTCTGAAAATGGGATATTTATAGTACAAAAGTACAAATAAAACAGCAAGACATTCTTTAAAAAGTTGAAATGAATCAATTCGTGTTGTAAAATGAAGCTGAAACGTGTTCTATATCCTGTTTTTTTGTTTAATTTTGTGTTTGTTTTGCGATAGTATCCACTGGTAAAAATTAAATCATTCTCCTATGAAAAGTAAAGTAGCTTTAGTCCATTGCAGTTCGTACGAAACAGATGAAGTCAGACAGGCTGTTTCAAGAGGGTTGGAACTTATCGGAGGTGCCTCAGCCTTTGTAAAGCCGGGTGAAAAAATAGTATTCAAAGTGAACCTGTTGGTTGGTGAAGTGCCCGAGAAGTGTGTAACGACGCATCCTGCAGTATTCAGGGCAGTGGCAGAACAATTCTCCGCCGAAGGGGCTGTGATCAGTTATGGCGACTCACCCGGTTTCGGGGCTTCCCATGCGGCTGCTAAAAAAGCAGGTATCGCTGATGTGGCTGAAGAAATGAATATCGCAACGGCAGATTTTAAAGATGGACGTGAAGTCTTTTTCGAAGAAGGAAATCAGAATAAGAAGTTTTTTATTGCCAATGGCATTCTTGATGCAGATGGTGTTATCAGCCTTCCGAAATTAAAAACTCACGGGCTTGAAAGATTTACTGGTGGCATAAAAAATCAGTTTGGATGTGTTGTCGGAATGCGGAAAGGTGAATTTCATGTCAAACTGCCCGATGCGACCGATTTTGCCAGAATGCTGGTAGACTTAAACGCTTTTGTGAAGCCAAGGCTTTATATTCTGGATGGAATTGTGGCCATGGAAGGCAATGGTCCACGGGGTGGAACCCCGCGTCCTATGAATGTACTGCTGTTTTCCACAGACCCGGTAGCCCTGGATGCAACTGCATGCCGGCTGATAAACCTGAACCCTTTATTTGTACCCACCACCCTTATCGGAAGTGAAACAGGAGCCGGTACTTTTAAAGAAGAAGAAATTGAAATTGTGGGTGATAAACTCAAAGACCACATTTGCATGGATTTTAATGTAGTCCGTGCACCTGTAAAAAAAATAAAAAGAAGCAAAGTAATCTCCTTTATGAATGACAGGCTTGTTTCTAAACCTTTTATTATTGCGGAGAAATGCACCCAATGCGGAACCTGTGTACAGAGTTGCCCGGTCGAAGGGAAAGCCGTAAACTGGTTAAACGGCGACCACACCATACCCCCTGTTTATAATTATAAGAAATGCATTCGCTGTTATTGCTGCCAGGAAATGTGTCCCGAAAGTGCCATTATTTTAAAAGATCCGATTCTGATTAAAGTAGGTAAAATTTTCTAAGTAGTAAGAGTCGCCCTCCCACTAACTAAAAACCTGTTCATACACAAATATTTATGTGGGAGTGCGACTAAGTAGCCAGAGTCGCCCTCCCACTAACTAAAAACCTGTTCATACAAGAATATTTATGTGGGAGTGCGACTAAATGGTAAGAGTCGCCCTCCCACTAACTGAAAAC
>Ga0302268_1000423_pt1 | contig 26590 bp, 19 predicted proteins | sample III_Bog_E2_1_FD_194554 | JGI IMG/M metagenome (GOLD analysis project Ga0302268, IMG submission 194554) | Peat permafrost microbial communities from Stordalen Mire near Abisko, Sweden - III_Bog_E2_1 | ecosystem: Environmental > Terrestrial > Soil > Wetlands > Peat | place: Sweden: Abisko... | reverse complement strand
CTCCGGTTAGCTAATGCTTTAAAAAATTAATTCGCATCATAAATATAACAGTTTTGCATTATGATACGATGGTCGTATTTCAATGCTGAAATTTAACTTTTAAATTACTAAATTTTTTGAAATGTAAGAAAATCTGATGGAAGTTGAATCGCACCCATAAAAACCTAAATGCTAATTATCTCCTCTTGAGTCCTTGATCGATAAAGTCAATGGCTAGGGCAAGTATCAAATCATATCCTTCCTGATCTACTCATTCATGTGGTTTCTAACTTCATGGCTACTGCTAGGTATGGGCTTTTTCTTCGACAACGACTATACCTGCAAGGACCCAAAATATTCTGAAAAACAATAATGTCAACGATATATTTGTAGTCTCACATCAGATTTTAGAAATAACGAAATAGAGTGGCATGCCTCTTCAATCGTTTTTCAATTCGACCGTTATCTTATTTGCCCAGATTACGAAAATACAGTTTCAGTTCTTCAATCAATGCTTTTCGTGGGGGCTATCTTTGGCTTTTTTGTAATTCCCTATATTGCTGATAATTATGGTCGTAGACTTGGAATGAGAGTGGCGTGGGGTCTTGGAACAATTGCAGTGCTTGTAACTTGTCTTGCTGATTCCACTAACATGATTGGCCTTGGGCTCTTTCTCATAGGTTTCGGCACAAATCCGGCAATTACACTTTGCTTTTCATTCATCAATGAGGTCTGTCTTGGTAAATCTCGACAAAGATTTTGTGTGGGAGTTCAAGTAGCTTTTGCTATGGGTTAAACTACCATTGCTTTTATTTTTCAAGCTGATATGACTTGGAGACAGATAATGTATATACTCTTTGGCCTATTTTCTGCTGGTATGCTCCTCATAATATTTTTCATTGACTAAACTCCAATGTTTGTCATCAAGAAAAACCCTGAAGAGGCTATGAATATTCTCAACCGCATGGCTGTCATCAATAATAAACCTAAGCTTAACCTAGAATAAATAAAAAGTTTGAATTTGCATGAATAGGAAACTAATTAAATACATCCTTAACAAAAATCATTAGGTCTTTTGGATTTGTTTAAATATCCAAGTATTCGATGGACATCTATTTCGGCAGCCATGATATTCTTCGGCATACAAGCAATGTATTATTCCTCGCAGCTCAATGAAAACTCTGTTGGTTTTGAAAAAACAATTAACCAGATAGTATTTGGAGTCAGTTAAATGATTGGCTATCTTTCTGCTGAGTTAATTATTGACAAATGCTTAAGGAAAAAGGCAACGTTTATTGGATTGGCAATTTCTTCATCAATGTGCCTAGTATTAGGAGTTTTAGTGCTGCTGACAACCGAAGGTAACAAGTAAGCATTTAAATGGATTTAAACTGCAGGGTTGATGATTAATCGATTCGTTCTTTGCAGTTTTTGGTCTGTTTTCTACGTTTTCGTTGCTGAATTGTATCCAACTTAAGTCAGAAGTTTGGGATTCGGCTGGACAAGTGTGGTAGGAATGATTGGGAGTACAGTATCACCCTTCACTAAGCAAATTGCAGAGCTGATTAGTTTAAACAGTTGGTTTCCACCTGCTATTTTCGGTTTTATTTCCTTATGTTTTACCTTCTGCTTAAAATAAACTCAAGGGCTTCCTCTAAGAGATGTAATTGAAGAAAGATTGTAAACTCTAAAAACAGAAAAGAAGATCCTAGATATTGATGATGATCTTGATGAGGAAGATTTCAAAGGAGACATAACGAATGAAAGAGCTACCGATATATTTTTTTCAGATCAATGACACTTTGATATGCATACTATCACCAATAGCTAATTTACAGTTAATAAGATTATAATTATGTTAAGAAAGGCAGCTATTTTTGGCTTTGCAGACATCATGAAGAGAGTTAGATTGGGTCGCCCAGGCACTTCTCTTAAAATGGGACTACTAGGGATGGCAAATATTGGCAAAAGTAGCACTTTTAATATACTTTCTAATCTCAGTGTGCCTGCCGAAAATATTCCTTTTTGTACTATCGATCCAAACAGTGCAAATATTCCAGTGGAAGATCATCGCTTTTAGGAGTTGGTCAAACTTTACAAACCCGCTAAAAATGTTGGGCCTATATTCAGAATAGTTGACATCGCTGGATTGGTGAAGGGGGCGTCTGAAGGTTTTGGTCTCGGAAATTAATTTTTATCTCACATCATGCAGGTGGATGCATTATATCACGTTGTGCGGGCATTTATTTCTTAAGAGATTGCTCATACTGAAGGAGGCATGGATCCAGTGCGAGATATAAAAATTATTCGACATTAATTGATCCAAAAAGATATCGAAATTATTAGCAAAAAGGCAAAATAATTTGGCAAAAAGGCTGCAAAATCACAAGATAAGAATATCAGAGAGTAATACTAAATATTGCTGAAGATTGAGAATACTCTGGTCAAGGATAGACTTGAGATCAGAAATGCAAACTGGGTAACAAAATAAATATAATTACTCAATAAAATAAATCTTTTAACTTCGAAACCAATGGTTTATCTCATCAATTTATCCAAGTAAGACTACCTCAAGAAACATATACCCAACAAACCAGAAATTGAAGAAGTCATCACTATGAATGGTAAGTTCTTGACTAAAATGATTCCTTTTTCAATTGAATATGAAAATTAGCTCAAAGAAAAGAAGGATTTGCCGTCTGAAGTACAAAATATTATTAGAGCAGGCTATGATTAGTTGGAAATTGCTCATTTTTATACTGTTGGAAGTGATGAAGTTCGAGCTTGGGCCATTCGCAGAGGAGAAACCGCTCCCGAAGCCGGAGGGAAAATTCATTCTGATTTTACTCGTGCATTTATTAATGCTGAGGTGATCCATGCTGATACTTTAATAAAAAACCCATCATACAAAGATAAACTCCCAAAATATTGTAAAAAATAAGGGAAAACATACATCGTAAAAGACGGAGACATAATGAACTTCAGCTGCAAAATAAAGTGAGTCTATCAGAATGTGTATATATAATCATCTCTTTTATACATTAATTGCTTTCCTCAAATAAAGGGAGATTATTATTATAAAATGACTTCAACTTGCTTAGTTTGTTATGAAGACAGTTCAGTTTTTATACAACCCCCATGCAACCATACAGGCATATGTTGGAAATGCTGCTTGAAGCTCGTCGAAGGTAGCATCTTCAGTTGCCCATTTTGTAAGGTACTTACCGATCAATTCAGGATAAACCATAAATTAAATCGCAACTTCTTTTTGTAACAACAAATGAAATGACGACAAAAGACTATCAGTCTATAATGAAAAGTAATCCATTCCGCAGCAATGTATGCTATCTTTAAAGTAGAAAAACACTTTTTACTACTATTCCAACGAAGAAGTAGCAGAGTATATCGAATCATAAACCTCTTTTCATTGCGTACTATGCGGAGAGGTTCATTAAACTATCAATGCGCTTAAGAAACATATCTACAGTTGTCATAAAAGACAGTTCTGGTATAACTCATGTTATTTTAGTGAAGTATGTCTCGATAACCGTCGCTGTATTATTGCAGAGCAAAGACTTTACACTGATTCAGAGGTACAGTTTCATCTCAAGCAAGGAGACATTAGTGAAACTGGATAAATAATTCTTTATCATCCTAACTGTTAATTTTGTTTGCGCCGATTTTACGATCTTGATACTTTTCGCATGCATCTCAAAATAAGTGAGCATTTGAAGTGTGACATCTGTGATCGCAACTGCCAAAAACTTAAATACATCTACTATAGAAATTATGACGATCTAGAAAAACATCATAAAAAGACTCATTTTGTTTGTGATGTTGGAGATTGTGTCGCCAAGAAATTAGAGAATGTGTTTGCCTCAGAGGAAATACTTGAATAGCATAAGAAAAGATGCCATCGTAAATACAAAGGAGATCGCAATGAGAAAGTTGAAAACATTATTATGGGATTCAACAAAACAGCCGAAGAATAAGTCATTGCCTATGATGGAATCGGTAAAAGTATAGAAAAATAAATTGCCATATTTTAAAGGGAGGAAAAAGTTGATAAGTAATAGCATGATGATGAATTTATCGACATCAGAGAATTTTATCATGAGCTAGTCAAGGCAAACACTCATCTTAGAATAGAGGATATAGTTGATAGAGTTAGATAGCTGCATGAGTAATACGGCACTAAAATGAGATAGGTTAACTTCAACGATGTTTTTTTGTTTAAACCTTTGGAAATGTCCAGTCTAACTAGAGCCTAGCTATAGAGATTTTTGAGAAAAGTCTTTCCGCCAAAAGATGCTGAAGGGATTAGTGATATATTTTTCACAAAGAGAAATGAATTTACATCATTTAACGATTATTTTCAAGCCATATAAAGAAAGATGAGGGCCTATTCAAACATTTCCTTCTTCTTGGCTTTTCCACAACTCATTCGATTTATGAAGGATTAGAACAAGAATAAAGTGCCTATGGATACTTACTATGGAATGAAGCTACGAACTTTAAATGTTAGCAAGCCTTTCATATTTCACACATTTGATCGCTATAGTAATGTACTCTAATTTTTGAAATCTCAAATATAGCTGTAAATGATCTCCCGATGTGATAAAGGGTTGATCTAAATCGAAAAATACTTCAAATTTCTGAAAGAGATGAATGGAAACTATTATTTGTAGAATCAGGATGTCATATATTATGTATCAAAATAAAAGATTACAAATCTATACCATATGATCGAACGTTGCAAAACTAAAGACTTTCTGAAAATGAATTGGCTGCTCAAGATAGGATTCACTCAACAATCTTATCAATTTATTATCAAACACTGTAAAGATAAGATTATTTAGTTTATTATAGAACGAGGGAAGAGTGCGATAATCACATTTTCGAACATTTTACAATCAAAGAATTATCTTTGATCTATATTTATGCCATCATCTGCTTGCAAGCCCTTCTTGATGGACATACCTTTTAAGCAAATAAGAAATATCCAAAGGCTCACTACTTTACTTCGTTTTTAAATAACATTAAAAGACCGGCAAAGATATCAAATAAGACTTTTGAATAAATGAGGCTACTTTAAGACAATGCATTAGGAATTGAAAAAAAATATAAATAGATTTCGAAAAAGGGAATTATTATAGATGAAAATGATTGTCCTTCTCTGTTGACATTAAAAACTGATATACCACCTTAAAGACGCAAGCCTCCTTAGACCCTCGAGGTCGGCATCGGTAAGAGTCGCTTACCAATTTGGAACGAAGATCAATCGCTTCGTAAAAAGCCTGAAGTAAAGATTAAGGCAATAAAAAATGATGATGAGTTTCCCACTTTATCGGGCAAGTTGACTAAAAATGATAAATAGTAAAAGTAAATATAAAAAATAAAGAGGAAGTAATAGTAAGAGTTCCCTGTGTACAACTTCAATGAGAAATTTGTAAGTCCCAAATTAATAACAAAAGGGGAATAGAAAACACAAATTAATAATTTCATTTCGTTTAATAACAAAACTAGAACCAATAATAAATGGGATTAAAATAGGACGAGATAAAAGTTTTAGCAGATTTAAGAGGACAAGAAAGAAAAGGAAATGGCTGAACAAGCTCTAATTAAACAGAAAAAGAATATGCAAAAGGATGTCAAACCTGAAATGAAGCCTGAAAACTTGTTTATTTTAGATAAATCAGAATTTAAAAGATAGACACCTACCTCCTTTTTCGATTAATAGGATGCAGATTTAAAATGGGCGATAAACTAATCTTTGAGAGAGGCATAAAAATAAAAAATGTTGATGTCAAAAAAATAAAGAAAAATCGATGAAACTGATAATAAGAAAAAAAACAAAAATAAAAAGATTGAGAAAAATGAAAAAATTATAGAGCCAAACAAATAAACTGATTTATTGTTTGAAAAAATTGAGAAATAAGCATAAATAGCGAAAAAACCAATCAAGAAACAAAAATTTAAAGTCGACAGCTCTGACAGCGAATAGGAGATAAAAATTAACAAAACTTCCAACAAACAAAAATAGAAACCTTATGTTCGCACAGAAATATACGCAGAACCAAAGGTATATTTAAATCATGAATAATTTGAAAGCATTTCCGAGCTTAAATCTAAATCAAAAAGACCATAGTCACCAAAAAAGATTCCAAAACAAAGCAATAAACCAAAAGAATCTCCTCGTCAAGCAAACGAAGTTCAATCCATTCCCAATTAATAAGCTCCATAAAAACAATCCATTGTCAACAGAATAATCAAATAAAGCAATCAGCCGGAAAGCCAGAACACAAAGAAAGTCAAGAGTGGCAAAAATGGCAAAAAAGTGATAATATAATCTGTCAGATTATTTTGATGAGCATGATGTGAAAACAGTTATTGTTATAATCAATCTCCTCCAAAATTAAAGAAATTCTTTCTTGTTCTCGATTGGGATTGCGGAGGTGGCTGCTAGGGCTGCACTTGAGTTTTATCCTTAAAAATCGAGAAGATGCCACTGCTAGCCTCTTCAGGTGGAGGCCTAACTAGAGCGGGCGCGTTTTTTTTATTGAAATAAAAAAGTTTAGATAAGTTTTATTTAATGTTGTCGATTCGTGTTCTATCCGGCTCTACTTCTCCCAAACTTTGGATATAGTTGACTTTAGCTCCAGAAATGTTAACCTTTAGCTAAGTTAACTCAACACTAAAATCTCTGGTAACTACCTCAGCTATTGCCTTTCTGTATTAAGCACCTGAATTAATAGGAGTATACCTTTTAAAGTTGCGAGCAGTCGATTGATGTCTTCATCCATTGAGCTTATTTTGCGATATACTGCAGCAAACTAAGGAGGATCTATCTTGCTTTGCTTTGTCAGCTCTTATTTGATTGTTCTTTCGTTCTCGAAAAATGCTCTATCAAGCAAATCCAAGATCTCCCTCTTTAGTTTTTAGTGACTTTTTTGAAAGTTTTAATGAAGCTGTTTAATTGCGTTGTCTCCATGCAAACTAATTTCCCTTTGCTATAGTTTCAGCTAATCCTTAATTGACAGCAAGAATTGCTCAATTTCTGATTTAGACATTACAAAATTGCCCTTAAAGTTTTTAGTAGTTTGACTGTTGTATCCTGCATCTCTGTTCTCCCTTAAAAATTATCTTTCAACGGGTGGTTGTTGATAGGTCTTATACTGATAAAACTCCTCCTCGATAGGAATCTCTTTAGTTGGTTCCTGAAATCGACTGTTATAGTTGGTGCCAGAGGGAGTGCCTTAATATTTAGCTAATAGGTGGTTGAGGTCCAATTTCTTTTTTTGCATCGTTAAATTATCAATATATTTCATAGCTATTTGATTGGTATTTAAAATCAAGGTGTATTTGAATTGTTCTCCTCTCCAGTAAACATATGATGCTTGACCCAAGCCTATCTGATTTTAACATTTTATTTCTAGGCCTCGATCTCGTTAATTTAGAAATTTTGTCTTCTTAATTATGTGTTTTTGGGGTGGTTTAAATATTACTGCTTGAACTGCTCAGATTTTTATTACATTGCCTCAACTTATTAGGAGGATAGAGGAGGATTTAATTTGGCCTATATTTATAAGAGGAGAGGATGCCTTGTATTTGCGTCTTTTCCCCATAATTTTTTTAGCTTTTCAACCTCCAAATATTTTTAATAATCATCATCATTGAATTCATCAACCGAAGTACCAAACTTTCTCTGATTGGTAATCAAGTTTTTCTTGTACTCTTTGGGAATTACCAATTTCCTTGCTTTTTATGTCCAGTAATATTTTTGATGTTTTTTAATCAGTTCTTTTCTTCCACTTCCCAAAATATATGGTAATCGATACTATGGATCATTGATTTTACGAAGCATGATTTCACGATAATACTCTCCTATTTTTGAGTCCAAATCTTTAGGTTTGGTCAGCAAGATGTAACGATCAAAAGAGCCCAACTTTCTAATGCATCGATATGCCTTGCTTGACATCCGAATATAAAGTTTTTTCCCTAGTATTTCAGAGTACATATATTTTTTAATTTTGTGTACTCTTTTTAATCGGTTCGACCTAGCATAGAGAAAATAATTACTTTTTCTCACTGAAACAACTCTTCACTGCGTGTCTAACCCTCTTTTTGTGAAATAGACTGACCAGGGAAACTTTGCTGTGGAAAGGAAGCCTTTTTAGAATTTCTTTTTTAACGTATTAAGGAGTAGCCAATTACTTATTGGTCATGGGTGTAAATATTTAAGTTCTAAGTCTTTGGGTGGTTGCAAACCGAACTATGTTTTTCGCTAGCCTTAACAACTGCATATTAATGACCTATATTAATATTAATATATCATTTAGTTCATATTGTTGTTGCATGCCTAGCATCAAAACTAATCTCCTTCGCCTCTAAATTAACAACGCACACAACCTCTATGAAGTCGAAATAGTCAGCAAACTCTCCATTGAAGAAACATATAAAAGCGAAATTGATACATACATGGAGCAAACTCTGCCCAATGCTGTTTTCGCATATCCCTTTCTGTATAGTATTTAAAAACTCACTAAATTGGAATACTTTCTTTATCTTTCTAATGGGAATTTAGTTAACCTGATCATCGTGCAACGCGCCAACAATCAAGATAGCAAACTAATCATCGGACACATTGCCCATAAATTAATGTTAACAACTCAGCTCCTCTACTCGGAAGAATTGGATTCATGTTTCAATCCATTTGAATAGAAAGGCAACGATAAAGTAAGATAAATTCCAGGATTTTCACTTCAGGCAATGGCGCCATAACAGGGCTGTGGTTTATATTTTATCCCAACGGTTTTGCAATTTGATGTAACTGAAGACATCAACTAATTTTCTAAGGTACTATTGGACTATTACACTGGTAATTTCTTCCTGAAGTAGAATATAGTGCGGATTGATAAAAGCAAGGGGGATGTGTATTTTCGTAATGGTACTGTAATAAAAAGACAGGGGTTGCATCCAATCACTATAAAGTCCATAAATGGTTTTCCCCTTGCCTCTGAGCTATATCACTACATCGATAGAGTAAAATAATCAAGTAAATAATTCTGCGTATCATGGGGGATAAAATTCGACAGTAGATTGGTGTAAAACAGCTACAATTTCATCCAGCCTGGACATGTATCATTCCGTAACAACCAATAAAAATCATTATCTGAGATAATAACGCCCATGTCCTAATATAACTTCTTCTACAGTTATCTGAATCTATACAACTCGATAAGTTTTTAAGACAACCTTCAAACTGAGCTGGTGTTTTTATTTAGCTAAAATCAAAAACAATTTATGATGTAATTCGCTAAACATATAGATATGGTGAAATATCGTATGGGCATATCTCTGCAAAATAAAATTATCATCTATAAGAGTTTATAACAATTTGATTAACTTATTTATATCATCAACAAAGAAAAAACAGGACAGGTCGGAAACAAAGTTTATTTTATTTCACATCAAAAGGATAAAAACAAAGTCGAAAAGGAACACTTGGATAAAATTTGGCAGTTTTTCATTGATAATGGATTATTTTTTCAGAATATGGAAATTGATTTAACGTCCAAATAAGTCAATTTTTAAGCTATGGCCCTGAAGTATATCGCCATTTTGTATACCAAATATAGACTCAATCCTTGGAAAATTAAAAATATACCTTTTTCCAATAATCCCATGGTTGTTATGTCCCTGCATATTTAATTCACAAGACAGAAGCTGCTGTCAGTCGCACTTATCAGCACTATGAATCTTTTTCTCAACAAATTTACAGCTATCCAGAAAATATCCACTTTCGAACAACTCCCTCAAATTATTGAAGAGAGCATCAGAGAGTGCATTTAGAAATTCAAATCAGCTCATGGTAAGTATCCTATTCGAATATTTTTATTCAGGACTGGTCTTGGGGAGCAAAAAGATCTCACTGAATAGCATCGAAAGATTAAGCTGTCATTATTCACTCAAACAGGGAGTACGTTAACCTATGTGACGTTAACCAAGGACCATTTGCTGAGGACTTTTAATCAAGTTGATAACAACTATGTTTCGAAGGATAGTGTAAAGAAAGTGCAGCTTCTTCTTTATTCGGTAATAAGACATCTATTTAGTAAATAAAAGATGAATTGTATATTCAATTGGAATTGGAGTAGTCTATGCATCGTATTAAGATCTATGAAATTGAAAAAAACGATCCAAATTTTGTCACTAAAATTTTATAATTGCTGGCAAAGATAGTTTATGGAGGTGTGTGCAATGGTTATGGACGTGGTCTCGGTTTTATTGACTACTCCAAAAAACTGAATCATTTTCGTGAGTTTAACTTGTAGCCATGGAAAAATATGCTAAAAGAGGGAATACTATTATTCCTATGATTACCCTTACATGTCCAATTAATATTCTATTATATTAAACTATCAACATAGGAATTAGATGACTGAATAAGACAATAAGATTGAACAACAGATGCCGACCAGCAGTTAAGTTCCTCCCGTGGTGGAGGAAGAACCATTAACTAAGTTTGGGCAAATTTTACAGGCATTGCACATACCTAATTCCAAGACAGTCACATGCAAACATAAGAGAAGTTGTATCGAATCCATCCTGAAGGACAGTGCCAAAATAGCACTCTTAAGTTATCTAATTAAGTCCGGGCTGTCTGCTGTATTTGGGATTAAGAAGATATTTAAGAGTCCTTCTCATTTATTAAAGGTATTAACAGGAAAAGATGCTATTAATTTTGGACTCTTCGTGGGAAGTTTTGTATTCCTATTTAGAAGTATCCTTTGCGCATTAAGACGCTGCATTAGCGAGGAAAAACAAAAATATATTCCTCTCATAGCTGGTTTGGTTGGTGGATTTATTTCAGTGCTATTTTTGTAGAAAAAAACGAGGCAAAGCTTTGGGCTATTTCTGATGGCAAGAGCTATCGATATTACTTATCAAAGTCTCGTTAAAAAAGGCTATTTACCGTAATTTAAATATTTCTATGTTGTATTATATTCCGTGATGATGGGTATCTCAGGTTACGCCTATGGTACTTAACCAGGCTCTTTGTCCCCTTAAATGAATAAATTTTACTTGACTTTTACGAACTAAACATTGAGTGATATGCAAATGAGGCAAATTTGGATTGAAAGAAAAAACAAATATTTAGCTCAGTTTGGAGTTGCTAGACAAGATCCTTTGAACTATATGCCTAAGCTTAAAAAATATTATTAAGACTTAGCTCAAAAAAGTAAATGATGATCTGTGCCATCTTATCATTACTTCATATTTTATGAATAGCATGAACAACTATGTTTTCAATTAAACTTAATAAACCTTTCATATAATATACAGATAAATCATTACTTCTTCTCTTGTTTTTCTTACTATTTTTTTGGTTACTATTTTTATGGGTTTTCTTTGACTTATTTAGCTCTACGAATTTACTCTTCAGCTTTCTATTCGGGCTCAACTACTTCCTTATAAAACAATTGCTCAGCATCTGCTGCATCCGGAAACCTTGCCATAATGCATTATTTTGCAACATATACTTTACTTTGTAAATACGTTGTTCCTCCAATTTTAGGATCATTTTTCTTAAACAAAACATAATATCTCTAGATTATATATCGATTACTTAAAGAACATATTTGGCCTCCAACTCCTCTATGGGCTTCTCAATATTTAGAATCTGCAGAGCAGTTGTTTCTGTCATGGGCGGCACTCCCAGATTATTTTGACTCATAACTTTAGAAAAATATTGATTAAAGAAAGAAGAATCGTTTGGTGATTTACCACCAGTGGTGTGTTTGTAAGCTTTGAAAATGGATTTCAAATATGGAAGCGATGTTTTTAGTAGTCTGAATATTTTTACAAAATTCATCTAATTTTAATTATGATGCAAGGAAAGGAATAATTATAAATATTAAATTGTATAATTCTTAAAATTGTGGAGTTAGAAGTTAAATTTAAATGTATATAAATTAATGATTAATTCCAAAAAGATATTGTTGGTTTTAAAGAAAATAATTATCAAACTTTCATTGATGAAATAAGATTATTTTCCCATTTTATCGCTTGATTTGCATGTGATAAATTGTCCAATTACCAAAGCTTATTGGCTAGTTGCGAATTAAGAGAAGATTTGAAAGCCTTTTGATCGTTGACTGTAGGCTTAAGAATACCAAAAGGCTGATTTTTGAGGGGATGATTAAAGGTACTAGGATTTATTTGAGTTAAGAGATTCATTAGATTTGCTTCAAGAGAGTCCAGCTACTAATTAGACTGTACGTCCAAATTAGTAAGTGCTGGCAGATAATTGTTTATCAATTCTTTTTTGTTATTCTAATTTTATAGGGCTTTGGTTAGCTCTTCCATTAAAGCTTAAATTTTATGGACTCTTTCTGAATGGTCTCTTGGTTGTAAATTTAGTTTATTCTGTGATTAATTTTAACAGTGGAGGGCGTAGGATTATTTTTGCAGCATCTCTCTCTCGGCATCTCTTTTAGCTTTTATCATCATTTTTTACATTTATTTAAGCATTTTATCCTTATATACCTCCTCCTCTTGCTTTTTATGCAATTACTCAGTTAAAACTTTTCTTTTATTTTCATACATTTTAAGGGTATCTTTGGGAACATTGGAGAGAGGTAGATAACTTTTAGTCTCTAGATCGATGATTTTGAACTAATAAAAAACATTGCCTCTTTGATGTTCATATACTCGATCAACAACTTTTAAAAATTTGCCAATATGAACAGTATGTTCTTGCTCGAAATATGCTGTCATTTATGCTTAATTGTGAACGGTAAATATCCTTGCTCTGTTGTACATTAAATATCCAAGACAAACAAACATGATGTACTCAGGCTCATGAGGATGGACCAAAAGAGTATCAACTATTGATAGGAAATTATCGCGATTTAAATTTAATGTAAATAAATTTGATAGAAGTCCCCAAACTATCTTTGTAAATGAAATGTTATTACTAGTCAGATAGTTAAGAAGCTCAGGATCCTATTTGGATAGCATTTCGTACATATTTTGAAGATATTTACTGTTGGCAACTGGAAACTAATCAAAGAGAAAAGCTAGAATTCGAGTAAACAATCTATAGAGGAATTAGAAGCAGAAGAAATAATCATTACCGAAGAGACAGATGAATGGAAAAATAATTGCAGGAATATTATCGTGCTAAGCAAAGATTGGATGATAATGAGCAAGCAAACTGAGAATATTTTTCATCGCCTCAGATAATTTTATGTTTTAGAGAGGGTATTTTGCATCCAATAAATCAATACATTAGTGTCGACCTTTATTCTATAATGCTCGAAAAGAAGATGAATTTATTGGTAATTTTAAAAGAAATTTATAGGCCAATAGGCGGTGTTTTTAAGGAAGAGAATGATGTTTTCTCACGAATTATCTTAGTTTTTATACACTAAAGTTCGTATTTATATTGCTGTAGGTATCAGCACTTATTTTTTCAATCTGATGAGTGACTTCACCGTAGTTGATATTGGTGTTCAAGTTGTTTACTAAAAAACAGCCTTGAGAATTTGAGTAGCCGCCAGCACAAACTAGACCTTAGTTAGTAAGAGGACTCCTATCCTTTTTTTAAAGTATTTTCTTTTCGTTTTAAATCTTCATCAATGAAATTTTTCTATATTTTCCTGTTAGCAAAAGCAGCAAAGACTGATACTCGCTGGTTGTGAAAAAATTAACACTATCTTTAATTTAGTTGACTGCCTTCACAATAAACTGGGATTCAAATGTAATTTAGACCATATAAAAGCATAGATCAGTATTGATTATCAATAAATTTTAGACAAAATTTACCTGTTGGATATTACCTTGCCAAAATGAATGGAGCTATTGGAAGTTTAAAACCTATTTGTTTATATCAAATAGAAGAATAGTTTTTAAATTATAGACTGCCAAAATAGAGTTGTGATTGATTGCCAGTTTGAGGTTTCTTGGAGCAATACCCATATCATAATGACTATAGTCCTATAAATTCCAGAAGAAAATTGAACTATCTTTAAAGGATGTCACAAATACGCTTCCAGACAAAGAAAATATACAGTCAGTGAAGGAACTCGTGGAACATTTCAAGAGTTTTTATCGACTTAAATTGGTTTAATTGTAAATGATGCATTGATCGTGTGAAATTGAAGCAAATAGCATTCTTTGCCTACAGTAGGACAATTTGCTAATCTGAGACCGGTGGCCTGTTAACTTTTTTTTTAGCTTTTAGTTTGTTAAAGAAAACACTAAAATTTAATGCACTGATTTTTAGACTACCAGCAAGTATTAATCTAAATATCTTCATTATTACGCGTAAATTTAATCTCAATAATGCCATGCTCAGATCTATACAAAATGCAGGCTCTGCCTGTCTTCATATTTTTTAGGATTAGCTCATTACTTCTCGTCGTGAAGGCCAAATAGTCAGTACTTTAATGCATTTCTACAACAGTATGTTCTGAATTGACGAAATAAGCATTTTATTGAGGTGAATATGTTCTCAGTTATGATAGGTACATTCGTTAGAATAAACAGATTATTACCTATATATTTGAATTATCATAATTTTGATATCCGTCCAAATATACGTACAGGTGTATTGATATAATATATGGTCAAGAGGGATCCGGACGATCTTATTACTGCTCTTAGTAATAATCTTAAGACCGATAAATCATCTGTCCTAAGATTTTAGTTCAAACGGGGAGGGCTGTGGAGGTCAGAGTTCGCTAAAGCACATAGCAGAAAGGCAAAAGTTATTATCAGAGAGCAACTAAAAGTTGAATGCGCGCATGAATAAGACAAATAATGGCCTCTTTTAGTGCGGTACAGATAAAATGAGAAATAAAACCTCACTAGACTGAATTGTTTGATTAAAGTTGGTAAGGGAGCAAACTACATTGAATCGATACTTAATGTATTCAGAGTCAATTTTTTCAAAAAGAAAAATGAAGGATAGAAAAAGTAAATAAAAGCATCAACGAAGCCTAACCCTCTATCAAAAACTTCATTAAAAAAGAAGAAGAATACTTAAATTAATCAAGAACGTAAAAAGAAACGTTCGGAAATCAGACGAGCTCTGCGCCTTAGTAAAATAAAAAGCAAAACAGGCAAATGATCCAATAAAAATATCCGCTATTTTAATAATATTTTGTGGTTTTACTTTTAATTTATTTTTTAACTGAAAACTGTTTATTAATAAATAATGGAGTAAACTGTTTGTATTTGGAATATCTATAAAATATTTTGGATGTTTATTGGACATTAAATATTTTAATTTATGATCGGTAAATTAAATTATAAAAAAGAAACTCTCAAATTATAAATAATCAAATGTCAATGGATTTAGGATGGTTAGGACTTATTGTTCCAGGGGCTTATATTATTATCTCGCTATTCTTTCTGTGCTTTCCCAATATACTTCACAAAAAAGCCAAATACCAATACGAGATGTTCAACCATCTCTTGGATTCTGACAAAATATTGTGTATAGGTCATCGAGGAGGGTCTTATGAAGGTCCTGAAAATACCATACAAGTATTCAAAACAAATTCTAGCAGAAGTCATATGTTTGAACTTGATGTTTGCTTTACAAAGGATAAAAAATTGGTAGTCCATCATGATATCAACCTGAGTCGAACATGCGGAGTCAACAAATAAATTTCAGAATTAAATTATAGCTAATTGCCCAATTTTTTATCAGAATATGAATCTTTTGGAGGAGGTCCTATGAAATCATAAAAAAATAAAATTCCTCTTTTGGATGATCTTTTCACTGAATTTCCTGAAATGCCTATGAATATTTAGTTAAAAACCCCCTCTTAAGAAGCAATTCAAGAATTCAATAATCTTGTTACAAGGCACTGCCGTCAATCATTCACCATATGGGGAGCAATGAAAAATGATATGAACGACAGGTTGCGAGAAGTCAACCCATAGGTTGTCAATTTTTACTCTATATTTGAGGTTTTAAAAATATTCTTGCTTTGCATTACAGGGCTATTGCCTTTTGTATGCATCCGACAAGGTGTTTTAGATATACCTTTGGCTGGCTAAAATTTTTCCAAAACAATTGAAAAGTTTGCTAATGGTGGCTGTAAAAAATTCTTAGCCTGCTTAATCCTGTTAATTTTTAAGTTTTTCACTCTAATAAATCGATTATTCGTGCCTCACCTCAAAAAACGAGGAATTTTAACCTTCTACTGGATTCTTAACGACGAAAACGATTATGATCACTCAATATAAATCGGAGGAAATGGCATAATGACAGATAAAACCGGTGATTTATCACGATACCTGAAAAGTCGTAACCTTTACTACTAAAAATTAAGCGATTCTTTTTGAAAGTAACCTAATTCGTGATAGTATGCTTCTATATTAAGTTGATGCCAATATTACATTTAAATTTCATTTACTATTATAATGATGTAGTAAAAAAAATAAAGTCAAATGCACCCATAATAAAGTACAAGCATCTGCCATACGAAATATAAAATCGTGTTTCTTGGAGATATGGGAGTTGGCAAGACATCCATAATTGATAGGTTTATTCGAGATTAATTTGACAACGCAAGCAATGTACTCTCCGCTTTATCAAGCCCACAGTAGGTATTGATTTTTTGTCAAGAAATCTCACCATGAACAACCATATTTATCGCCTTCAACTATGGGATACTGCTGGCCAATAAAAATATAAAAGTTTAATACCTGCCTACTTGAAAGATGCGAATGCTGCTATTTTTGTATATGATGTGAGCCGAAAAGAAAGCTTGTAAAATGTGAAAGGATGGATACAGTTGTATAGGGAACATCAAAAATAAAACTCTTTAGCCATTTTAGTAGGCAGTAAAATTGATCTTTTAGCAAATGGTTATAATCCATTGGGTGAGGCAGCTGATACACTTGCTCAAGAGGAGATGATGATCTATACATAAGTCTCGGCTAAATCAGGCAATAAAGTTTCTCAACTTTTCAGTAATATAGTATAATCTTTAAGTATTGACAAAAATCCGCAAAATATTCCAGTTACACCGGAGTAACAAGAGGCAGAGAAAGTAATGCTAAAGTTACAAGAATTGAATACTCAACGAAATAGTTTCTGCTGTTATATTTGAAGAGAAGAAGTTGAATTTGAATTTATCATAGATATAGCTTTTATTTATATTTAATATTCGTTATAAATGAGTGAAATTTCAAAAGCTCGTGATCGTATTCTCAATAAAAAAGTGCAAGGGCCAGATCAGAGCGAAAAATAGTAAACTTCTCTCAAGCAAAAGCCACGAAAGTTTACCGTGAGTTCATTGACACATCAATTGGAACACAAACCTGAAATAAATTTGATTTCTCCATCACAAAAAATAAGTCGCCACAACACTCCCTCCATTCTAGAATTTCCTTAATCTCCAGCTGCAATTCAAAGCAGTAGAGACTTCATTAGCAGAGCGAAGGAAAATGTTCCCATGCTGAAAACAATCAACATTAAAATTCAATAAGTAAATAGACTTTCCACACCAGCAGCCATGTTTAATGAATAATCACCAATTAAAGAAAATTAAGAGTCAGTTTACATGGAATCTCCTCCCAAAGTTATATATAAAAAAACTTTGCATAAAGATAAATTGGATGTCATTTTAGCACCTCCTCAGACAAGGAGGCATCAGTCTCCATATAAGCCAAGAGAGTGCATGCTAGAGTGGATAGATAATTATGTATCAGAACAACGCACTGGAAATCAGAGTTACGTGGATGAATTCTTCCCTCCTTAAAGAACGATTGTTTTTAATAAAAAAATACTTTATCAAGAAGAAGGACTTAAATTTTAGAGACTTTCAAGGATATATCACAATGATATAGCAATAGTCAATACTTGCGAGCCAACCTATATCAGTTTAGGCAAATATACCAATCCTTATCTTTATAGTGCTCTTTCCATTTTGGCTGAGGATCCAGCTAAAATTCTTAGTTTATTTGGGAGTCAATAGGCCAACTAAGAAGGAATTTACTACATTAATTTATGTAAGGATGGAGTCTGGAGATACATTGTCATTGATGATTTCGTGCCTGTTAAATCAACTTTTGGCAAAAAACAGCTTCTTTTCCTTCATGGACGTGAGGTTGACGGTAGTATTGAGATTTGGCATTCATTAATAGAAAAAGCAATGGCTAAAATATATGGGACATATTTAGATTTGGCCATGGTCAGAAGCGATGGAATGAGTGATATACTACGCATTTTAACAGGAGTACCTATGAGTCCTTATTCTTTAATAAAATAAATCAAGTCATATCTTATAATAATCGACACTGCTCTAAAGCGAAAACATATAGTCACACTTTAAGCCATTCCTTAATAGCATCAATAGACAGCTGCAATTAGAAATTTAAGCATTAACCAGGCTTACAAAGTTTTATAAATTAAGAAAAGTGGGCTAAAGCTAAGAAACTATGCTGAGCCTTAACTAGTAACAAAATTGACCTTTGAGTAGTGCATGATATTTAGCAAGCTCATCATTTATAAGATAGAACCCACTTACAGATATATTACTCAAAAACTCAGACATAAAAAGACATTTTATTCCATACTATTAATAAAGGTTCCTGTCAAAACAAGGGGATACTTCTAAGTTTGGCAAAATAACCCAGCTTATTATAAGAAACACTTAGGCTCCAATATTGAATATCATCTCAGCAGGGTCAAAATTTGGATTGGGAAAGAATAGGAGGAAGGTGATTACATCGAATCAGGGAAGGACATTTAGCTTTTCCCAGGAGAATATTAGATGAGAATTCATCTCTGCCAATAGAAATAGTACGATTTTACTCTCAGCTACTACGGCTAAAAGGAAATAAGTATGTAGCGAGTTAAAAATATGAATACATGGCCAGAACCCTGCCTGTGCACCGAATCTCAATGAATAATGATAAACTTCATCTCTAATAAGATGTCAAAGAATCATTCTTACTATTTCTTGTTTGGCTACTTTCCATCAATATCAACCAGTATTTTCTCTTTTGTGCTGCCAGGAACTGTATTTTATTCATTCACTTTTATCTCTGCTTTTAACTCTTCTTTTGGGAGATATTCACAAGAAGAGTCTTCTATCTACTCTACCTACTTGCGACTGTCGATTGTGTATTCACTGATAACCTCCATTACCCATCTGAGTTTTTTGGCATTGGTATCTTTATCGAGATAGTAGGATAGAGCACGTTTCCTCACATCGTAAGCCTTCGGAGATCGTAAAATTTTATTAGCAATAAATTCATTTAGTTGTGGAGTGTCCTGCAGACCGAATTTTTCTCTATCAGCATAGACCTTTCTTAAACTTTCTCTGACCATCCATGCTAATTTGGATTTAAGTTTGTTGATTTCGAAGCAGGTTCGATAATTAGGATATTGAGCCATCATTTCCCTCTGTAGATCACGAATTTAATTGTATTTAATGTAATGAATAATGAGTTGCTGCTCCATATCGACTGTCCATCCTGAGTACTCCTCTCCTCTTCGATGGTGCTTATAGTTGATGTTCCTTTCTTTAAGTTTGATCATAATCTACTCGTGTATTTTGAAAGCCATTTATTTTTCAGGCTATCTAGTATGAATTTTATATGTGAGTTTAACAAATCTATGAAAGTTATCTGCCTGCTCAGGAGTCATCCAATTACGACAATTCACCAAAGGAGTTTTTATCATTTTGAGTTACTATCGTGTTATCAAGTTAAGATTAGGGTTCATTGTCTTTATGATAAAGTACTCCAACTTTCTGTATGATAGACGGACAATTGTTGTAATAACGTTATTGTAACGGTTCGGTGTTCTATATAGGATGAAATTTACATATTGTCGCCAAGATATTAGCGGGCTGTAGGATACCCATATCCTTTTGAACAAAATAGCTTAGCTATTTATCTCTCTTCGTAAAAGCGAGGATTAGCATCGCTATTCTAAAATTTCCGAGCGTAGTCCATCTGCATCTTCTTCTTTTCGACCTCCGATTCCGACTCATCGCTAAGGTAGTCATCGTGATAAAGCAATGCGCTTGCTATTTTTCTTTTTTCTTACTCTCTCATTTAATTCTTCTCTTTTAGTAAGACATCATGGAGGAGTTGAATCACCCGATCTAATTTGCAATATGGAAATCTATCTTTGATCATGATAATGCATTCGCATAACTCCTTTTCGGAAGGGTCACGTTCTTTGAGTTTCTATTCATTGTTGTCCTACAATTTAACAAGACCATCCTCCATCTTCCACTAACTGCTTACCAAAGTTGGAATAGCAATGAAAGGACGACTTTCATTGTGTTCGCTGGTCGAAAGCTACATATCTTTTATGCGTAATCTCCAACTCCAGCATTTAGTAGGATATTGGCGCCTGATAATTCGGTATGCTCACCTTAAAAAGTGGGATATTACAATAAAAACATCAAGGGTCACGATAAACGGACCTATTGGTACTCATACCCGCCGAACAAATCCTGAACTGATTTTTTGCGCAGCAGCAATCCGTTTTCGGCAAAACGCTACTATGTTTATTGACCGTATTAAGATTCGCTCACTGTGTCATAATTGCGGTTATTTAGGTTTGGCATAAAGGGAGAAGGGTACTTCTTGGACAGCATTGCCTTCCAGTCAATGTCGGAAAACCATGGATGATTCATTACTTAGTGTATACCCAGATGACCAAGTCGATCGTTTACCTTTCGCTTAAGCAATCCATTTATAAAATTAGCCGACTCTGGATTCCAGTTTTGGGGAATTTGATGAGGTTTAACTGAAGCTTCAAACAGAAGCATTTGCTCGCGTATTTCCTGTCTATTATAACCGCGGTAAGGTCTCTGCATCTTATAATATATACCTTGCCAAGCATGCACTCGTAGGCGATGATTCCAAGTGCAAAAAAATCAACAGGAAAGGAATGATTCTCTCTATTGATGACTTCTGGAGCCATATAGCCAGGAGTGCCAGAAGTATCCTTATAGTTATCATGCGAATATATCCTGGCGACTCCCAAGTCAGTTAACCTCAGATATCCCTTGGCGTCGAAAATTAAATTTTATGGCTTGATGTCACGGTGGATTATATTGTTTTCGTGTAGATACTGCAGGCTTAATACAATGCAGCACACAAAGAATTTTACAATGTGCTCAGGGAACCTCTCGTAGCGACCAATTTGAAATCGTAGATCTCCGCCAGGCATATAATCCATGATTAGATAGAGGTTAAGCCTATCTTGAAAGGCCAGCACCATGTTGACTATGAAGGGATGCTTGAGCTAAGCCAGCAGTTCTCGTTCGTTCAATACCGATTGAATGCTTTTTTTGGTTATGATTCTGAATAGCAGGGGCTGTACACAGTCTTGGACATCTCCTTCATCGCGTATACCTGTTTATTTTTGCGAAATTACACCTTGTAGACCTTCCCGAAGCCTCCCTTTCCTAAAATCTACAGCACTGAGAACTGCTCCTTGCTCAGAGTTACATTTGGGCCAATCATGGGCCCGTTATCCTTCTTTTTCTCTTTGAAAAGCATGTAGTTCAGTAGTGATAGATTTTGATAAGGGGTTCTTGCAGATATACAACTATCCTTTCGGCTGGGCGACTCGAAGGACATGCGTTTTGAAATTTTATCTTGAAGAGCCTTATCAGCAGGCTTTTCCTTGGATTTACTCGATGCCCCTCTCTCCTTGGACTTGCCATCTACCGAGTTCTTTTTCGTCCTAGCAGTAAGCAGTGTACTGCCATTTTTCTTATGATAGTTCTTTCTATCCATCTGAAATATAAATTTTATCTCCCCAACGTTAAAAGATGAAATATTTTGAAAAAGCACGATAATGATCAGTAGATTAAAAGTAATGATTAATTTACTTCAATAAATCTAGATAATGAATTATTTAACCAATCTTCATAAGCAATATCTGAATTATAATCACAATTTGAAGATGTTGGCCAACCCTGTAACTTTCTAGAAGTCTGACTGCCATAAGAATTCATCTAGCTTCTTCTCCAAATTTGCCATTTTTCTGTTTAGATCTGCGGTTTATTTTTATTTAAGCAAGTATTATTTGAGACTGATACTGCACATATCTTTCGCCACATATACCAGTTCATGTATCTCAAATGGAATGTTACTGCGAGGTTTGTACTTTACCTTACAGCAGTCACCTAAGGGGTTCAGGTTGTATTGCTTACCGCATCGACATTTTAAACGATTCATGTAGTACTCATTCAACTTTTACTTTATCAAAGATGTTATCTTATTTTGGATTGTAGGAACCAAATTACGAGAACAACTTGGGTTGGGGCAAAACATAGAGAGTATTCCCTTATCCGCAATTAATACCTTTTGTCCACAAATGCACTCCAATTCGCCTAATGATTCAGAGAACTTCTTAGACTTCTCAACGTTGTTATGAGATATGCAACCCTCAAGAACCGCCTATCCCTCCTCTTTTTCTGAGTCCATCTGTCGCCTAGATAGAAACTAAATTACTTGAATTTCTTTCGACCTTAATCAGATAGTCCGATTTATTCCAAAAATCTTTCAATAGAGAAATCTTCCAAGTGTTGGATAATTCTGCCAACAGGCTGCAGAAGTTATCGCTTATAATATTCATCATCGATTTATAATGGCCCTTCCTCTTTAGAGAATTCTATATGATTTCATAATTACTTTGAGATCTTTCAAAGGCACGATCATCGAAGCATAGCTTCGCCAGACTGTCTTGACTTTTATCCTTAGGTTTGCAGACGATATAGTATATGGTGTGATTAATCAGGGTCTACTATCTCTCGCCGGCCTTTATACGATCCATAGCCACTTTAACATGAGGAATTGTTTCTCCTCTATTATAGTCTTTCGGAGCTTTATTTAATTGTTTTGAAAACAAAAACTATTTAAAGCTATATTTGGGAAACTACTCATTCACTTACTTGGCATAAGCGTATATCTCCTCATAAGTTTATGAGGGTTATGATTTGGTAGAGTTCATTAATATCTCCAGTGTTTTACGTAAAAACTTTCTGGCTAACTCGAATCCATCTCTTCTGACAACCTCAATACCCTTATATTCAATGGTAAAGTTTAGGGTCTTGTCAACTCCTCCAATAATTTTGTCATAGTTTGTAAGTTTTCTGGCTACATACTTTTTCTTCATTAGGAGGATAAGGGGTTTGAAGATTCCATCAACATCAATTTCCAAGTTAGAGTATTCCTTGTTTATATTTTTCTTTAATTCCTCTGCGATGTTTTTGATTTCAAACAATTTCTCTCGATCATCCTCTTTCTCCAATCCAAATGGCTGAATCATAAGAGAGTCAGTGTCACCGTAAATAACCTTCACTCCTGCCATACTACCGACAATGTCTTTGGCACGCAGCAGCGCTTATCTTCCCATTCTTGTGATTAACGCTGCAAGGTGTTTGGAATAGAAACGAGAAATAGAAAAGCCAAGACATCCATAAATAGAGTTAGCAACAAGCTTATAGCACTTTTGCTGGATATCCAATATGATGCATTTTTAAGTCGAAGCATTCTTCATTGCCTTTTTGCACTTCTTTCTGCGCTCAACAATCTTGTCAATAAGTTGCGGCAGGAAGCCCCATTTCTATCTTGTGCACTCTTCCTTGGGTGGTGGTTTTACTTCCATTTATTCCTCCTCGATGGTCTCCTCCTTTATAGTTTTATCCTTCTTCTTCTCTCCATTCTTTTCTCTATTTTTATAGTAGTAGCTCATAGGTAGTTTAGGTCTCTCAATGACACTAAAGCATACATTGTACTCCCTAATAATACTTGGGTAAAGACTGTTGAAATCCAGCAAAAGTATGAAATCCTTATAGAATCCCTTGAGTGGATCAAGGACATGTCCACCCTGATATTTTTTTTTGTCTGTTTCTTAATCTTCCTCAGTCAAATTTTTATCTTTTCTAAATTTGTCGGGAATAATAAGTCCCCTTTTAACGCAATCGTGCATAATAAGATATTCATTACGCTCTGCTCGTTGATTTTATAGACTTCGCTTCCAAATATTACCACAGATATTACTTAACTGCCTTGTCATTTGCAGGATTTAGAGATGATTCATCAAGGCAAAGGTACACTCTGCCTATTCTTTAGCCTTTTTTATTACATGGAAAGTTTTATTATCATTTAAGTACTGTAAAGTCTATTCCTCTGCCATACCTTTGAATACTCGTTCAGGTCTAATGTGAGCCACCATTGACTCCAATTCATAATCCACTGACTTTATCATATCTTTTGAATGCAGGAAAGTATCCACAAGCAATCTTCCTGCAATAGTCGAATTGATGCGATGCAATTGATTGCTTTTGCTAAGGTCATGCGCAAAAACTAGTCTGCCCAATCTTGGTCGATCTTGCTTATCGCTGATACGCATCATTCGCTGAATAAGAGTATCCAAGATACGTGAAGCATCATGGCAGACAAGTACATCCGGGTCATATTTCCTGATATCAGCTTGGAATAGAGCAATCATTTGCTTTTAGTTGTCACAAACAATAAACTATCTCTCCCTTGTTTGTGCTCCAAATTATTTAAGGAAGAGTGTTCTACTGATTCCTGTGTACTTGTTAGGTTTAAGCTCTACCAGATAGTCCTCGCAAATATAATAGCTTATCGCATAGATATGCAAATCTTCAACTCGATTTGTATTAAATAACTTTTTTAGCTTGACCTGTGAAGGAATTACAGCTTTTATTGAGATACTCATCACACGAAGATTGGGAGGTTTGGTCATCTCGTTAATAGGTTAAATAAGCTCGGGGTCATGTATTTATACACATAGTCCTGATTATACACTACGGTTGTTTTAATTTAAGAATTTTTTCTAAATCTTGACCCAACCCGGACCCTTTATGCCGGAATTTATCACAAACAACTACATTGGGGTGTAGGTTGTACCGAATACAAATTTATACGTATCTCCCTCCCAATCAGGACGAGGTTCTTCTCTTGGTTATGCTTTGAAAGGGTACCTAACTTTATAATAGGGTCTGCGTTGGCGAGGAACGCCCTCAATTTAAAAGACGTACTCCTTCTGTTCAAATTCTGCTGCAAACTTACCAATTCCACTCTGATAAAGCCTTTGATCGATTTACCTTTTGGCCTTCGCCATAAATGCTTCTGAAATGACATCAGCATCTGAATACTCACTCCTCAAACAGAAATATATCTCCTTTTGTGGCTATGAAGCAACAATGTTTATGGTTTGTCCATTGTCCATGACTCCAGAAATGAAAAGTTTTCCTAAAAAGGCGTAGATATCCACCAGATAGAAGATGATTTCGTCACTTAATTCAAAAAACTTAAGTTGTCGTACCTGTTTTGTTTCGATATCCATTGATTTATCCTTCTCAGCCGTTGACTCTATCTCCCCTGGTAGTCTTTTTCGAGAGTTGACTTGAGCCATAGGTGTCACAATTTCAGATTTTGTAGTATTAACCTTGGTATTCCTAATTTGCTCTAGAATTCTTTCGTCTTCGGAATCAGAGTCTATGACATTTTTATGTCCCTGCATATTATTGTCTTTACCTGGATGACTATGTCCTCTTCCTTCTCCATCAGATATATATTAATTTTGGCGCAATTATGATATATACCGCTTTAAATAATGAAAAATGATTTGATAATGAATGAAGATCAATCAGTGTCCATGAGCTCCGCTAGGTCAGCAGGAGCGTAGACAGCAGCACCTTTGCCTTTTCCCTTTTGATTGGTTTCGTCAACAATGAAGCACTGTAGTAGTGTATCCATTGCTGTTGCGTATACTGACATGAACAGCATGCCAACTAAAAATCCGATGACAGCCACTAACTAAGTAACAAGACAATTACGATGATCTGATAAAGTGGTTGGAGGTAATTTTGACGAATGCTTGTCACAAAAGTAATGAGGAGGTAAAATCCAAGAGCTGTAATTGCAGCGATAATAAGCTTGCCAAGGAACATAATAACAGTGCCTATTCCTCCTACGATAGCATAGCGCATAGCGTTTGACCATACAAGTTCAAAACCATCCTTTGCTGCGCTGCAGAAATTTTTGCCCTTCAGAGCAATCTGTATGTAAGCATTAGTGTTGATAAATTTGACAATGCATTCGACGCACATTAAACAGCATTAAATGCACTTAATCACATACTCAAAACATTTACTTGATCCTCCACTTGCTTAAGTTTGTCTCTTGAATAACTCAACTACCATTTGCAGAAATTGGACAATCGCAAGTAGTAATGAACCGAAGGCTAAGCTTCCAAAGTGATATCTATGTTAATTAAAATAATACCTGAATACCATTTTGTAGGAACGCCATATGGGCAGACTGAGCTATTGTCCTGGCCCATGAGAATAGTACCACATGCAACAGGAGCTCGCGACCACGAAAGTAGTCATAGCTCCTATGAAAGCACTGCACCAAAGGGTGAAAAACACAAATACGTAGAATCTTATAAGGTTTGTGTCACCATAGTTAGCAATGTAAGAGAAGTAGTAAGAAGAAGAGGTGGTGAATGATGCACTTGACACTAGGTATACCATAACCACGATGCAACCTCCCCAGAGTCCACCTGCAAAGATAGTTT
>Ga0302268_1000414_pt1 | contig 26878 bp, 19 predicted proteins | sample III_Bog_E2_1_FD_194554 | JGI IMG/M metagenome (GOLD analysis project Ga0302268, IMG submission 194554) | Peat permafrost microbial communities from Stordalen Mire near Abisko, Sweden - III_Bog_E2_1 | ecosystem: Environmental > Terrestrial > Soil > Wetlands > Peat | place: Sweden: Abisko... | reverse complement strand
AAAAGACAGGCGAAAAATATATTGCAGGAACCGGGTACAGGAATTGATGATCAGGTTATGGGAGGACATCCTGATGTAGTGGTGAATGGAGGCAAGGCATATATCTTCTATTTCACCCACCCTGGTCGATCAATTGGGAATTATAAGGATGATTACCAATCCAGAAGGAGCTCTGTTCAGATTGCTGAACTGAAATACGAAGATGGTCAACTTACTTGTCATCGGGATAAGCCGGTATTTATTCATTTAAAAAAACCGAAAGAAGAAAAATAAAGTTTCATTAAATGGCAGGTTAATACAGACATGTGTTCCACTATAAATAGAAAAAGAAAATTCATCAAAATAAACAATAAGAAATCATAGATAGTTAAATGATCTGTTTATTAATCTGCAAAATCTTAAATTTCAGCATCTGACATTATTAATTATTAATTAATTATTAATTATTTAATAAATTCAATCTAACTATAAACATAAAAATATATCCAATGAAAAATGAAAATGATTTAATCAAAATTTTTTCAGGAACCGAGATTTCCGTTAATCTTCTTAAAGATGAATTAGAATCAGTCGGAATATCCGCTATGATTCAGAATGACTTCCAATCGGGAATTACTGCAGGTTTTTTTGGAGGCGGTACTTCTGCTGTTGACCTATTTATTCAGGAAGCTGATCAGAAAGAAGCCGAACCTATAATTAATGAATTTCTAAAAAACAACAAAGACTAATCATAAATCAATCAAATCAAGGAATAGAAAATCAGGAAGAATCGAAGAATTTATTACAATCACAATTTTCAATACATGAAAAATCTAATACTACTTTCTATTTATTTAGTCACTTCTATTTCTCTCTTTTCTCAAAAACATTGGGAATCAATAATTCTTGCCAGTGACACCTGGAGTTATCTTCCAGCTGTAAGTGAGCCACCTGCAACGTGGTATCAAACGGGTTTTGATGACAGTTCATGGAAAACCGGCACTGGTGGCTTCGGTTATGGTGATGGTGATGATGCTACTGTTACTGCAGCGGTAAATTCAATTTATCTGCGAAAAAAATTTAATATTACAAATACTGCCATTATTGATCAATTATTGCTCGATATAGATTACGACGATGCCTTTGTTTTATACCTGAATGGAACTGAAGTAGCACGTTCACCAAATATTACTGCAAATCCGCCGTTGTTCAATTCTCCCCTTACAATCGATCATGAAGCACTTCTCTATCGTGGACTTTTACCTGAAAGATATGTCCTTAAAACTTCGGCTTTAAAACAGGGAGATAATGTCCTTGCAGTTCAGATTTTGAATGTCAGCATTACATCGAGTGATATGAGCAGTCTGGTCTTTTTAGAAGGCAGGATTAACAGTCCTGTTACAGTCTACCATACGGTACCAACATGGTTTGTAGAACCGGTAACAGCTGTTGATAGCAATCTTCCGCTTATATTAATCAATACACAGGGACAGACGATATTGGATGGAAGTAAAATAACTGCAAAAATGAGTTTAATCAATAATTCAACCGGTTTAAATAATGTCAATGACACTACATTTGAATACAACGGATTTATAGGTATAGATACAAGAGGTTCATCATCTCTAATGTTTGAGAAAAAGAGTTTTAATGTCGAAACCAGAGATGCAACCGGAGCAAACTTAAATGTTACACTGGTAGGTTTGCCTAAAGAAAATGACTGGGTCTTGTATGCGCCTTATTCCGATAAAACTCTTATGCGAAATGTTATTGTCTATAATTTAGGCAATTTAACCGGACGATGGTCACCTCATACCCGGTTTTGCGAGTTATATATTAATAATGAATATCGTGGAGTGTATGTTTTAATGGAAAAGATTAAACGTGACAAAAACAGAGTGAATATAGCTTCACTGAAAACTGTTGATATTTCGGGCGATCAGCTTACAGGAGGTTATATACTCAAAATTGACCGTCCCGACTCTGGAGCATGGATTTCGCCTTATAAAGCCAGAAATGATATTCAGGACGTCCCGATAAGTTATGTAGATCCGAAATATGAAGACTTAGTACCTCAACAACGAACCTATATAAAAGAATATGTTACCGGTTTTGAAAATGCCCTGCGTGGAGTAACTTATAAAGATCCGATAAATGGTTATCGTTACTATATCAATATGCAGTCATTCGTCGATTATTATATACTGAACGAGATTTGTCGTAATCTGGATGCCTATCGTTTAAGTACCTTTTTTTATAAAGATAAAGACAGCAAAGGGGGCAAAATAACAATGGGTCCATTTTGGGATTATGATATTTCATTGGGAAATGCCAATTTCTATGATGCAGGTTCCACCAATGGATGGGTGGTTGATGGAGTCGGTAATGGCGATCAATACGGCATTCCTTTCTGGTGGGACAAGTTGAATACAGATCCGTATTTTAAATCTGAATTGAAAATACGATGGAATGAGCTTCGAAGTGATAAATTCAGCGATCAGAACATCAATAAATCAATCGACTCTTGTTCGGTTTTACTAACGAATGCAGAACAACGGAATTTTCAAAAGTTTAATATCTTAAACACTTATGTCTGGCCAAATAATTACATTGGAGGAACTTATGCCAACGAAGTAAACTACCTTAAAAACTGGATTAAAGACAGGTTTACCTGGATGGATTCGCAAATAAGTTTATACAGTATTATAAGTGGTGTTCAACCACTTTATTCAACATCAATTGAAGTGCTGACTTCTCCAAATCCGTTTAATGATAAAGTTACTCTCCAATTCAGCCTCTTAACTGATTCAAAAGTAGAACTATTAGTACAGGATATCCTTGGCAGAACTATTATCAACCATTCAAAACAATGTAATACAGGGATAAATAATATTACACTTGAAGCCGGTGAATTCAATGATGGAGCTAAACTTTATCTGTATAAATTGATGGTGAACGGAAAATTAGCTTATACCGGTAAGTTGATAAAAAACTAACTTTCAGATCTTATTCCCTATTTATCAAATCTAAAATTCCGGTGAATCCTGTAAACAATTCAATTAATTTAGAAGTACAATGTTAGTGAATAAAACAACCCCAAAGACTTTAGAACAAATTATTAAGTCACGAAGATCAATAAGAAATTTTACGAATGAAGTTCCACAGATTGAAGATGTAGAAGATATAGTAGAATCAGCTTTATACGCACCCTTTGGTGGTGCAACAGGAATGCCGTTACAGGAAATCAGAAAGATTTTTGTTTTTACGCAACATACTGAAAAAATGAATGTTGCAAAGGATTTATTGTTGGCTCAAATCAAAAAGAATTCCAGGAAAATAAACAGACTATTGTTCATCTTCCCATTCTTGAGAAAGAAAATGAATCCTTTTGCAAACAGATTGAATTCGATATCAAAGAATGGGATACCTGCTTTAAATGAAGCGGCATATTATATAATTGTAGCTGAAAAGAAAGGATTTCCACCGGTAGAAAAACAATCAATTGCTCATGCTTTGCAAAACATGTGGTTAACAGCGACAAATAAAGGATTAGGTTTTCAAATGATTTCAGCTACAGGCACTATGAGTAAAAACAAATCATTTCTTCAATTAATCGGACTGACTCCGGGAGAATATATAATTGACGGATGTGCCATCGGAGTTGCAAAAAAATATCCTGATACAATAAGGGAAATAGACTTAGATAAAAGTGTCAAATGGATGATGGATGAATATCCTTCTGTAATGATTGAACAGGCTATTAACTGATAGTAGTATCTAAAACAATATGGAATCAAACTTTACCGGTCCACTTATAGTTGAACCTTTGACAAGAAAGAACTGGGGTCAGTTTGTCGAACTTTTCGGAAGTAAAGGCGCGTGTGGTAATTGTTGGTGTATGTATTACAGAATGACAAAAACAGACTTTCGTGAAGGGAAATCGGATGAGGGGAATAAAAATGCAATGAAGGAAATTGTCTGGAATAATAAACCTGCAGGAATACTTGGATTTTATGAAGGACTGCCCATTGCCTGGTGTGCTTTTGCTCCGCGTGAAGATTTTATGAAACTTGAAAAATCACGGGTACATAAACGTATTGACGATAAGTCGGTCTGGTCAATACCCTGCTTTTTCATTGATAAAAAATTCAGAGGACTTGGAGTTTCTGTAGCTCTTTTAAAGGGGGTTATCAATTATGCCGGGAAGAATGGAATAAAAATAATAGAGGCCTACCCTACCATTCCAACTCAGGACCGTCTTCCCGATTCATTTGCATGGATCGGCCTTTATAAATCATTTGAACGTGCCGGATTTGAAATTGTTGACACAACTTCCAAAAACCGGCCTATGGTTCGGTTTTACACTGACAAACATGTCTGATCCTACTACCCACTATAAACTACCCACTATAAACTATAAACTATAAACTATAAACTATAAACTATAAACTATAAACTATAAACTATAAACTATAAACTATAAACTATAAACTATAAACTACCTACTAAACACTTCAAGTATATCAACCAGATTGGTCGTATAACAGGGAGAGAGCTTTTCATTTTTCAGTTTCCATTTTCTGTCGAAACCCTGGGCAGCTATTTTCACTTTTTGCTTTCCGTACGAATTATTAAGACTATCCATTACCAACATGACTTTATTGAATTTTTCACGGTTACGTGTATCAAATAAATCTGCCTGCAAGGGTCGTTCAGGAATAATCTCACTCACTATGACTCCGGCCTTTTTAAACCGGTACCCTTCAGCAAAAATAGATTTCAACCCATGGAGTGCATAATTGATCAATTCAGTAGAATCGTTTGTCGGAACCGAAAGTTGCATCACCTTTTGGTTATAATACTGTGCCTGATTAGTAGCAAAAGGGTTTGTATGTATAAAAACTGTGAGTACGCAACCATACGAATGTTGATGGCGTAATTTTTCGGCACAACTTGCAGCAAAATTAGCCACAGCTTCCGAGACAGGAGCCAGTTCAGTAAGCTTTTCACCAAAACTGCGTGAAGTACAGATTGATTTTTTATCCCCCGGTGTCTCCATTCCAAAACATGGAATACCTCTCAGTTCCAACCACGTTCGTTCGCCGACCACTCCCATATTGTGCCTTACCCAACCCTTCGTTCGCTGTGTAAAATCCCATGCTGTATGAATACTGTAATACTCTAATTTTTTTGAAAATCGTCTGCCTATTCCCCATACATCACCGATTTCGGTTAACTTTAGTGCCTTTTCACGTTTAATATCAGAATCAATAATGCAAATGCCTTTATAATTCTTATACTTCTTGGCAAATTTATTTGCTACTTTGGCCAGTGTCTTTGTTGGTGCAATACCCATACTAACCGGTATACCGGTATTTCGTGTGATTGTCCGGACTACTTTCTCTCCGTATTCTTTCAGGTCAATATTCTCAAATCCTTCCATCAGTAAAAATGCTTCATCGATGGAATAGATTTCAATTTCCGGCACAAAAGATGCAATCGTATTCATCACCCTTTGTGACATATCGCCATATAATACATAATTTGACGAAAAAACAAAGACCCGGTTTGTTTCAATCAACTCTTTTAATTTGTAAGCCGGCTCTCCCATTGGGATTCCTAATGCTTTAGCTTCTACTGAACGGGCAATCACACAACCATCGTTGTTGGAAAGTACAACAATAGGTTTGCCATTGAGCGAAGGATTGAATGCCCTTTCGCATGACGCATAAAAATTATTGCAATCGATTAAGCCGAACATCAGGTTGAAGTTTAGAAAGTTTGAAAAGTTTGTAGTTTATAGTTTATAGTTCATAGTTTATAGTTTATAGAATCTATAAAATCAGACTTATTGCAATTGCTCTAATCTAAGTAAACACGGAACGCGAAACGCGGAACACGGAACACGGAACGCGAAACGCGGAACGCACAACGCGAAACGCGGAACACAAAACCCTCACCCCTTCCTTTTATGACTCTTGATGGAATAAGTTACCACTCCCCAGATGCAAAAGTTGTTTTCTTCTGTGACTTTGATTGGGTGAAAATTACTGTTTGCAGGAACCAGATACACTGCATCAGGTTCAATCCTGATATATTTAAGTGTAAATTCCCCATCGAGAAAACAGACTGCCGTATCTCCATCCTGAGGTTCAAGGCTTTTATCAATCACCAGGATATCACCATCCATAATACCGGCATCCTGCATGGAAGTCCCTTTCACCCTGCCATAAAAAGTGCTTGATGGATTTGATATCAACTCCTTGTTCAGATCGATTTTCAGGTCGATATAATCTTGTGCCGGACTTGGAAATCCTGCTGAAATGCCACCTTCCATGATCGGTAATGCCAATTCGGAACCGGCATTGGCAGAAAAAAAATCTATGGTTGAAGAGCCGGCTATTTTATTGACCTTATGCATGTTTAATATTTAAAAAATTAAATCTAAATCAATCGGTTATTTGATTTGCAAAGTAACACATTTTGTTTCAAAAAAATCCAAAAGTATCATAGAAGTAATAAGAAATATAGTATGTCTTTTATTACCACTTAAAACTTATGCAGCCCCAATCTCTAACGCCCTAACCCCTACCCTCTACCCTCTGCACATGGAAAAAGCTGTGCAAAAAATAAGATTTAAAAAGTCATTTACTTTCAAATTGAAACTAAATTTTTAAATAGAAGGGAATAAGGTTTAGTTATATCTGTTTTTTCTACCCGGTCGACAAACGGAAATAAGATTTTATTATTTAAAAACCTTATTTTAATTGTTAAACCTATACACTACTAAACCCAACATTATTCGCTTATTTAAAAAGGCAAATCAACTTTCTAATCGTTAGAATTAAATTCAACTATATTTCTTTTACACAGCCCCTGAAACGAGAGAGAGATAGTAAGATGTTAAAAGCTGGACAATCTGTTACTTCCAATTACTTACTTGATAAAAATAGAGTTGAATGAAAATATCGTTATTTCAACATTTGAATTGTATGATTGTTACAATAAACAAATAACCGGAATTAGAATTAGATGTTTTTTGTACATTTGCAAATATATTTTCTCAATAAAGACAAACAGAAATTTTAAACTAAAGAAAGGGAGATATGATGAATACTAAAAAGACAAAAATGGAATCAGGGGGAATATCTTTATCAATTGAACCGGTTAATTTACCAATTTTAAGACCAATCAATTTATTGAAACCAGACTTTGATTCCCGAAAATCAATTCAAAAGATTTTAAAAGACAGAAAAACCACACGTGAAATAAGTGATAAAAAATTGTCACTTCAAATGCTGTCTAATCTTCTGTGGGCATCGTGTGGTGTAAATCGTTTAACCGGGCCCTTCGGGATTCCGGGACGAACGTCAGCTACAGCCAGTAACTCTCAGGAAATTGATCTATATGTCGCTTTAGAGGATGGAACGTATTTATATGATGCAATTCATCACCGGCTGATGCCTGTCTTTACCGGTGATTTACGTACATATGCAATTGGTAAAGGACAGGTTAGTTTTGGAGATCATGCTCCTGTCCGGCTCATATATATAGCTGATATTCATAAACTTTCCAATACCGTTGGTTATCAGGAACCGGGTCTTCAGGATCCTGAAATTCAGAAATCATATTACTTTGTCGATACAGGTATAATGGCCGGAAATGTCTATTTGTTTGCCTCATCTCAGGGTCTGGCAGCATGGTTTCATAATTGTGATAAACCCACATTGGCAGCAAAATTAGGATTGAGTGCCAATCAGCGGGTACTCTTTGGCCAGACAGTTGGATATCCCGAAAAGAAATAATATTATTCTTGCCCTAAAATATCAGACTTCAGATTAAACATATCAACTGAAAGTTCAAGAGATTAAGTTTAATTTAACCTGATTCTTTATTTAAAATAATTCATATTATGAGGCAAATTTTTGCTTTAAACAAACGTTACATACTTGCTGCAGGCAGAATCCTTTTTACTGCATTTTGTCTGTTAAATTTAACCGGAGCATCGTCTCAGAATATCTGTTCAAAATCTCCCCTCATGGGCTGGGCCAGTTGGAACAATTTTAGTGTAAAAATTACAGAATCAATCATTGAAGGACAGGCAGATGGCATGATATCTTCAGGATTAGCAGCTGCAGGATATAAATATATTAATATTGATGACGGCTTTTTCAATGGCCGGTATGATGATGGAACTTTACGGATTGACTCGGTTAAATTTCCTCATGGAATGAAAGCTCTTGCTGATTACATTCATGCGAAAGGATTAAAAGCAGGGATCTATTCAGAAGCAGGTTCAAATACCTGTGGTTCGGTTTACAATAACCAGGCCGGAGGTGTTGGTGCCGGGTTGTTAGGACATGACCAACAAGATATCGACCTGTTTTTGAAAACCTGGGGCTACGACTTTATTAAAGTGGATTATTGTAGTGGAAAAGAACAATTATTGGATGAAAAAACCCGGTATTCAGAAATAAAAAAAGCAATTGATAATACAGGAATTCCTGACATTAGTTATAACGTTTGCAGGTGGCAGTTTCCGGGTACCTGGGTAACAAAGTTAGCCAATTCATGGAGAATATCAGAAGATGTAAATGCATCCTGGCAAAGTGTCATGTATGTAATTGATAAAAATACATTTTTAGCTCCTTATGCCAGCCAGGGACATTACAACGACATGGATATGCTTGAAATTGGAAGAGGATTGTCAACCGAAGAAGATAAAAGTTATTTCAGCATGTGGTGTATTTTATCGGCGCCTCTGGTTTTGGGAAATAATCTGACAAAAATTACAGAACATACGAAAAAAATTATTACAAATGCTGAAGTAATAGCTGTGGATCAGGATACAACCGGAGTTCAGGGACATTTGGTTTCCGGAAATAATGAAGGGTTACAGGTCTGGGCTAAGAACCTGAATGGAAAACAAAGCAGGGAAAGGGCAGTTGTACTGTTTAACAGAAGTCCTGCTGCAGCTGTCATGACGGTAAAATGGAAAGATCTTAATCTTGCAGGGATAATTACTGTTCGTGATCTTTGGTCACATACCAATCTGGAAATCAGAGATTCAATGTTTAAAAAAGTAGTTCCGTCGCATGGCGTGATTATGTTGAAAGTAGCCGGAACTAAAACTAAATTACAGGAAGTATTTGAAGCAGAATATGCCTGGATAAACAATTTCAATTTGACTCAATTCGGCGTGATAGTACCGGGTCAGGGGAATGTAATAATTGACACGATTTGTTCAGGTCGGGCAAAAGTCAGTTCATTAGGGAATAGTATTGATAATTATATTGAATTCCGTGACATATTTGCAAACAATGCAGGTCGCTATCATTTGACAATTTCGTATTTATGCGATCGAATCAAAAATGCAACTTTAAGCGTAAATGGAATTGATACACTATTGACTCAGCTTAAACCCGGAGGTCCCAACACCATTATGAACTGTACTTTATCAGTAAAACTAAATAAAGGGTATAACACCATCAGAATTTCAAATCCAACAGAATCACTACCCGAAATTGATAAGATTCAGCTTGATTTAAATCCTGTTACCTTTGAGGAAAGAACAATTAAATTCATTAAAAAGATCAAGAGATTGTTGAAACCTGCATGATCTGAATGTTATTCAGTATCATATTTAAATCTTCAGACTAATATTTCTTTTTCGAATATCATTTTTCAAAAACTACATTTCACATCAATTTAAATTGAATTAAATTGTAAAAACAGAATAAAACTGTTCAAAACAAAATTGACATGCTGTTGTTATACTAAAAATTAAAACCAATTATTTTAATTATTTTAATTCAAATCTTATGGCACGAACCAGCACATATCTCAATTTTTCCAGAAATGCAGAGGAAGCATTTAATTTTTACAAATCAGTCTTTGGAGGAGAATTTAGTGGCAACGGCATCGCACGGTTTGGTGATTTTCCACCCCCTGAAGGAGCACCTCAATTAACTGAAGAAGATAAAAATCTGATTATGCACATTGAATTGCCCATTTTGGGCGGACATGTTTTAATGGCAAGTGATGCCCCTGAATCAATGGGACATCATGTGAATATTGGGAACAATGTTCATATCATGCTCGAACCGGACACAAAAGCAGAAACAAAAAAACTATTTGAGGCAATCTCAGCAGGAGGTAAAATCACAATGGAACTGCAGGATATGTTTTGGGGAGATTATTATGGAACCAGTACCGACAAATTTGGCGTGCAATGGATGTTTAATTGTTCTGAAAAAGGATAATTCATGTTGGACACAAAACTTACCGGACTTTCAGGTTGCCCCACGGCAACCTGTTTTATTTACAAAGTTTCACAGGAACACGTGTTAATTTATAACTTATCTGTAATTTGTTAAGCGTTGTAGTTTGTACCTTTGCACGCTTAATTTACAAAACAAATCAGAATTAAACAGTGGAATTTTCATTCGGGTTAAATTCAAAGACTGACATTTTGTACTTAAATAAAAAATGTATATCCGAATGTTACAAATTGAGTCATTGAAGAAAGTTAGCTCGATGTTCCCTCGGGGACACCTTGGGGACACCTTTGGGTTCCCTTTGGGTTGCTTCAGTATCAATTTCAGATCCTCTTTCGGATAATTTATCAGGAATCTGACATTTCGTCAGAAATAAGTATGAAAAAAATACTGTGTCTTTACATCCCCCATTTGGGGGCTTGGGGGTAAAATTAAGAAGTTTCAATGATAAATAAAATTCAGATACTGCTTCTTTACATCCCTTATTTGATGGCTTGGGGTGAAATTAAGTAGTTTCAGTGATAAATAGATTCAGATACTGCGTCTTTACATCCCCCATTTGGGGGCTTGGGGGTCTCCAATAAAATAGAATATAGATACATTTCAGCAAATACTAAACCTGCACATTGGAAGAAAATCAGATTGAATCATCCTGTATATAATTAGACTTAAAGTTGGAGTATAGAAAGTGATCAATACAATAATGCCTTTTACAGGTCAACAGTAAAATAATTAAGAATTTAAGAATGGATAAAAAGAATACAAACCAAATTCCGGGAGGAAATCCTGATAAACCAAACATATTCTCGGTGTTGAAGCCTTACAAGCTGATGATTTTTTTTCTGATCGCTTTTGCACTGCTGAGCAATGGGGTAAACCTGGTGATCCCAAAACTTATTTCACACGGAATTGATGATTTCTCGAAAGGGCATTTCTCCTATCAGCGGTTGATCATACAGTTTATGGTAGCTGCATTTATCATCTTCGTATTTACATTTCTCCAGGGTATTCTACAAACCTATGCTTCCGAGCGGGTGGCACGCGATTTACGTACAAAGCTGGCCGACAAAATATCCCGCCAGAGTTATGCCTTTATTCAACATGCCAATCCCTCCAAACTGCTTACCAACCTGACCTCCGACATTGATTCAGTAAAATTGTTTGTGTCGATGGCCATCGTATCCCTTGCCTCGTCCATATTTATCATTATCGGTGCAAGCATATTGCTTTTTTCTATCAACTGGAAACTGGCTTTATCGGTACTTACTATCATTCCGATTATCAGCGGATCATTCTTTTTCGTATTCAGGAGAGTACGGGTATTGTTCAAAAAAAGCCGTGAAGTGATCGACTGGCTGAATAAAGTCATCAGTGAAAGTATAATGGGGGCGGCTATCGTACGCGTATTGAATTCACAAATGCTGGAGTATAACAAATTTTTGGATGCCAATACAAAAGCCAGGGATCTGGGAATATCCATACTTAAACTTTTTGCCACGTTGATACCCATCGTTGTATTTGTAAGTAACATGGCTACCCTTACTATTCTGGCTCTTGGCGGACATTTCGTTATAAACGGAACTATGTCACTGGGTGATTTTGCTGCTTTCAATTCGTATCTGGTGATTCTTATTTTCCCCATCATTGTGATTGGTTTTATCAGCAATTTTGTCGTGCAGGCTTCAGTTTCATATGCCCGGATCTATGAAGTACTGAATGCAAAAGAAACCAGGGATACAGGGACAATAAACACCCCTTTACGTGGAGACCTTGAATTAAAGGACATATCGGTATTCTATGGCGACAAACCCGCGCTTAAGGACGTTTCACTGACCATTCAGCAGGGAAGCCGGACAGCTTTGATCGGACCGACTGCCGCCGGAAAGTCACAGTTGCTGTATCTGCTTACAGGACTCATTCAACCTGCAAGCGGCTCTATTCTGTTCGATAATGTGAATATTAATGATTACAACAAAGAAACATTCCAGCAACAAATTGGTTTTGTATTTCAGGACAGTATTATTTTCAATATGAGCCTTCGTGAAAACATTGCCTTCAATGATAAGGTTACCGGTGAACTAATGGAAAAGGCAATAGCAACAGCCGAATTGACCGACTTTATCAAATCCCTGCCCGATGGACTGGATACCATTGTGAGTGAACGTGGGAACAGCCTTTCAGGTGGCCAGAAACAACGTATCATGCTGGCAAGAGCACTGGCATTGAACCCCAAAATCCTGTTACTCGATGATTTTACGGCACGGGTTGACAGCCAGACTGAAGAAAAAATTCTGGATAATATGTCAAATAATTATCCGGGTATAACGCTGGTATCCGTAACACAAAAAATCGCTTCCATCATGAATTACGGACAAATAATCCTGTTGGAGGAAGGTGAAATTCTGGCACACGGCACTCACGACTCGCTCATGGAAACCAGTCCGGAATACGTACAAATTTTTAATTCACAACGTAGCACAAGTAATTATGAGTTATAATCTCAACCTGAAAAAAGGAGTTCAGCCTAACGAAAAGGTTAGCATGACAAACACCTTAAAACGCTTGCTGACACTAATGGGCCAAGAGCGTAAAAACCTCTATATCGCAATGGTATTTATATTTATCAACTCAGGGTTAAACCTGGTTGCACCCTATTTGATGGGACATGCAGTTGATACATTTATCGTGACTAAACATTATGAAGGAGTAATTCAATATAGTATTATTTTATTTTGTGTATTCCTGTTGGCATTGGTGAGCGGCTACACCCAAACCCAGCTGATGGGTCGCGTAGGTCAGCGCATGCTGTTTAATCTGCGGAATATTATATTCAATAAGTTGCAGGATTTACCTATTGATTTTTTTAATCAAAACAAAGCAGGAGATCTGATATCGAGGGTAAATAACGACACGGATAAAATCAACCAGTTTTTTTCACAATCGCTGGTTCAGTTTATGAGCAGCATTTTCACTATGATCGGAGCTGGCATCTTTCTCCTTTCCATTAATGTGAAACTTGGACTGGCAGCTTTGATTCCTGCTTTTGTCCTGTGGATTTTCACCCGGAGCATTTCACCCTGGGTAAAAAACAGAAATGCGGTCAATATGAAAAGTACCGGATACCTTAGTGCCGAAATACAGGAAAGCCTGAATAACTTCAAAGTCATTGTTGCTTTTAACCGCCGTGATTATTTCCGTAAACGCTTTGATGAAGTAAATGCAGAAAATTATCGGAACTCTGTAAAAGCAGGTATTGCAAATAATATGTTTACACCGGTATTCGGATTTTCTTCCAATATCGGGCAAATGGTCGTCCTGGCATTAGGAATTTACCTTATTGCTGTCGGACAGTTTTCGGTCGGATTGTTGATCAGTTTTTTGGTATATATTGCCCAGTTCTACAATCCCCTTCGCCAGATTGCTGCTTTATGGGCAAACTTTCAGGTGGCATTGGCCGGTTGGGACAGGATATCACAGATTTTAGTCCTCGAAACCAATTTACCGGTTATCGAATCGACAGAAAAGGAAACAATGCCTTTCCTGATGTCATTCCGTCAGGTTTCATTTTCGTATATCCCGGGGAGTGAAATCCTTAGAAATATAAGTTTCGACCTGGAGCGTGGAAAAACCTATGCATTTGTAGGTCCGACAGGTGGAGGAAAAACCACAACGGCTTCGCTTATGGCACGCCTGTACGACCCTACTTCGGGTCAGATACTACTCGACGGAATGGATATCCGTTCTATGGACAGAGATACACGTACTTCTAAAATCGGTTTTATCCTGCAGGAACCATTCCTGTTTAGCGGAACTATCCGGGATAATATTCTTTATGGAAATGTGGAATACAAGGATATATCAAATGATGGATTATCAAAAGTAATTACTGAATCGGGATTGGATGGATTGCTCGAACGATTTGATGGAGGACTGAGTGCTGAAATAAAATCATCGGGCGACGGCATCAGCCTGGGTCAAAAGCAGCTGATAGCCTTTATTCGTGCGGTGCTGCGGAAACCCGAACTGCTTATCCTGGATGAAGCAACAGCCAATATCGATACTGTTACCGAACAATTGCTCGATGAAATTCTGGCGAAACTGCCTGTAAGTACCACGCGTATTATCATTGCCCACCGGCTGAACACCATCGAGAATGCCGACGAAATCTACTTTATCAACTCCGGTGCTGTGACCAAAGCCGGCTCCATGCAGGATGCCGTAAACCTGCTGCTGAAGGGGAAGAGAGAAAGCTGAGTTCAGCGTTCCGTGTTTCGAGTTCCGCGTTCCGCGTTCCGCGTTTTGGATTGATGATTCTATTTTGGAAAAATAGATATCGGCTTTAGCACCCAACTCTCAGTTATTTCAAAATTCACCTCTGAATTGGTAGCTAAACCTAATATGTCGCAACAAATTACACCGGAGGTATAACCTGTTAATATGGTACATTCCGACTTGTCGGAAACCCCCTATGTAGCCTGCGGAACTGGGGGAAAATAGAATATAAGTAACACAACTCCAGAGGAGTTGACCACAAGGAAAGGTACTTAAATTCCTGATTATGTTGGTGAACTCTTACAGAGTTCTATCTTTGATTTACTTCATTACGCCCAGTTTCGCAGACTCAACTGGTGGCTATTTACAGAATACTCCTACGGAGTAATTATCTATCGAATGCCTATTTCAATGAAGATCTAATTATCTAATCAATACCAAAAGAAATAAAAACTAACAATGGGTGCAAAAGACAATAGTCATATAGTATTATTCATATTTTTGCATGTCATTGAAATCATCAACTGATTTTTGTTATTACTTTTCAAAAAAACTTTAAACATGAAATCAATTGAAATAAACACCAAAACAGATAAACAGGGTTATTTCAAAATCAATAGACCGTTAAATAAAAGGGATAAAATAAATCAGATTACATGGACATTTTTTTTGTCTTTGTATCAGTTTTCGTTTTTGAAGTATTCTTTTTTACCAATGCCATACCACATTTTGGACATTTTCCGGGTTTATTGGAGACATAGTTAGGATGCTCCGGGCAAGTATACACCACTGCTGTCGTTTTTACGGTTGTCGTTTTTACGGTTGTCTTTTTTGGAGTTTGCCCGTTGATGTTATTAATTGTTGATCCGGCAAAAATCAGTCCTAAAACGAGGATCATCGAATAAAGAAATTTCGTTTTCATATATTTATAATTTTATTGATTTGTATTTTTTAAAACAAATAGATTCATTAAAAAGTTTATCTTGTTCTCCCTGTCTTACATTTTCATTCCAGCTTTCATATTCCTGGCAGGTTGAGCAGGTTGAGCATCTTTTCCTTTTTTGGAACCTGTTCTCATATCCATTCCGGCCATACCGGCTGTTGAAATCTGCTTACCTTCCTGATTCATCATACTTGGTTTGCCGGCCAATTGAGCAGAAGCATCAACAGCGAATGTTCCATTGGTCACAATTTCTTCGCCCTTACGTAAACCATTAAGCACCACATAGGAATTACTCAATGAAGGGCCGAGTTCTATTTCACGCATACGAAATTCCGGTTCTTTTGCCCCGGGCACTTTTACATAAACCACCGAACGCGGTCCCGTCCACAATACAGCCGACTGAGGAATAACAATGCCATTATTATATTTCGGTAGAGCTGCTGAAATCACCCCATTTACAAACATTTCGGGTTTTAGCTTTCCGCCCGGATTGTCAGCATCTACACGCACAAGTGCCACACGGGTTGATGGATTGATGACAGGATCGATAAAAGTAACTTTCCCGCTAAATTTCTCACCGGGCAATGATTCCAATATAAACGAAACGGTATTACCTGTTTTTATCCATGGAAGATCGCTTTCATAGGCATCAAAAAGTACCCAGACCTTCGATAGATCAGCCACTTCAAACAACGGTTGACCCTCCTGCACATAATCACCCTGATTGACCCGTTTAGTCAAAACAATGCCCGATACATCGGCAGTAACATTAAAAACTGTCTGAGTTTTTCCACTCTGTTCAATGGCTGCAATTTGTTTATCAGTCAGTTTCCATTGGCGCAGTTTCTCACGGGCTGCGTCTATTAAAGCAGGTTGAGCCGGATTCAATTGTTTGGCTTGTAATAATTCTTCCTGTGCAGTGACCAGCGAAGGCGAATAAATCCGGGCAATCACCTGCCCTTTGGTTATATGTTCACCGGTAAAACTTACCAGCAAAGATTCGATTCTTCCCGGGACATGTGCAGCCTGAATTTTGATTCGTCGTTCATCAGCCTGAATTTTACCATATAAACTCACATCCTTTTTGGCGTTTTGTGTACCAATCACTGTTGTCTGGACTTCGGCCAGTTTCATACCGGCTTCAGTCATTTGTACCGCATTAGGATCAATATTAGCACTGACAGATTGTAGCGGAATTAATTCCATGCCACAAATAGGGCAATTCCCGGGTTTGTCCATTCTGATTTGCGGGTGCATGGCGCATGTCCAAATCTGATGGGCCTTTACATTATGAGTGCCTTCCTGAACAGTCGTACCATTATTATCTTTTGCGGGTTCCGAATGATGGAATATCAACCATCCGAGTAATAATCCCCCAAGAATCCACAATGCAGGTTTCACCCACGGATATTGAAAGATTTTGTATTTTTCCAATAACTTAAAATTTATATACTTTTTCATTTCCGGTAATTTTAATGGATTTAATATTTTTATAATCCGGCTATGTATTCCAACTGAGCTCCGGCAGTATTTCTGTCGGTCAGAGCATCAAGTTCTTTTAAACCATAATCTAATAATTGAGTCTGCATCCGTAGTACATCATCAAAATCGGTAGTTGAAGCAGAGAAGGCCGTTAATAAAAGTTGAACACTTGTCTTTGCCAAAGCGGCCTGATTTTTATATAAGGCCAGGCGGCGACCGGCATCTTTGAACTGCTGCACTTTGTCCAGAAACGAGACTGCCAAATCGTTACGGGTATTTTCATACGATTTTTCGGATGCCTGAATCCTGAATTTGGCTTCACGTTCCATAGCTTTATATTTCTTGCTGAAAAACGGAATTGTAAACGAAACCATAGGCATAATCATGTCGTTTCCGTTCATCATGGAAGTATTTCCGGGTCGTTTATCGATAAGCATATAATTAACACCCACTCCCAGCATAGGTTTCCCCATTTTGGCAGCCATTACCTTTTGAGCTTCACCGGCTGCTTTTTCGGCCAACGACATTCGCAGCATGGGATTATTTTTCAAACTATCGGCCATGGCATTGAGTTCAAGAGGCAGTACAACCGGTGAAAGATTTGCCGGAATATGGACTTCCGTTACGGAAGGTCTGTTCAGTAAACTATTAAATCGGGCAATTTCAGTTCCTAACATATCTTTTGTTACTTCTAAACGGTTGACCAGTTCTGCAATTTCCATCTGAACCCGCAACACATCTACCATTCCCGAACCTTTGGAACCCATGGCAGAAGAACCTCCATTCATACTATTTATTCCACTTGAAGCAGAAGATGCCGGTTTATTAGAAGCACCGGTTTGCATCCCTCCCATTCCTTCTGAATTCCCCGAAGCAACCGGTGTTGATGAATTTCCTGAATAAATATTTCCGGATGACCCGGGACTCTTTGCATTTGCATACTTAGAGAGAGCAACCTTTTCGAGTGTCCCGAGTAATTCCAGATTCTCATTCAGGATATTGATTTCCTGCTTTTTCCGGTAAATATTATACCAGGAAGTTTTTACCTGACTATACAACATGTTACGGGCATCACGGGCTTGTTCAAATTTCATAAAAGCCATTTGTGAAGCTTCATCTTTTGCAGCTTTCAGAGTTCCGAACCATGGGAACATTTGCATTAACTGCATATTGCCAACCTGATTCCCTCCTAGTAATTGCATCGGATTCAGGAAAAATCCCAATTGTGCTGTCGGATCAGGCAAAGCACCAACCTGCGGCACTTTTTCGAGTGCAGCCGAATACTCCAGGTATTTTGCCTGCAAACCCGGATTGTTTTTACCTGCCTGTTCCATATAAACCGACAAGGAATCCTGTGCCTGAACAACAGTTGCAAGTGATAAGAATAATATGAATGTAAAATATCTTCCTATTGAAAATACGTTAAACTTTAAACTATAAACTATAAACTTATAACTTTTCATTATTTTCCTCCATTCCTTCGCTTATTGATTGAGTAGCCAGTTTTTTTTGTTCTTTTTTAATGACACCTTCGCGCCAGATACATTGCAGAACAGGAACTACAAACATGGTCATTATCTGAATAATCATACCTCCAAAAGTTGGAATGGCCATTGGCACCATAATATCTGCCCCTTTTCCGGTTGACGTTAACACCGGCAACAATGCAATTATAGCCACTGCAGCCGTCATCATAGCGGGTCGGACTCTTTTTTTACCGGCCATTATTACTGCTTCGCGAACAGCAAGTACGGTTTTCGGATTTTCCTGCTCAAATACCTGCTGAATATAAGTTCCCATTATCACACCATCATTGGTAGAGATACCAAACAAAGCAATAAATCCGACCCATACTGCCACACTTAGATTGATGGTATGCATTTGGAATAAATCACGCATATTAGTCCCTGCCAACGAAAAATTCATAAACCAGGGCTGTCCGTACAGCCAAATCATTATAAAACCACCGGCAAAAGCCACAAATACACCTGAAAAGTGAATGGATGAAGCGGTAAAGGTTTTAAATTGAAAGAAAAGCAACATAAATACCAGCACAAGACTGATAGGCATCACAATGGCTAATCGTTTGGTTGCTCTGACTTCTTGTTCGTAGTTTCCGGCAAATTTATAAGAAACACCGGCGGGCAATTTAAACGCGCCCGATTCCAGTTTTGCCTTTATAAATGCATCAGCCTTTTCCACAACATCCACTTCGGCCTTACCTTGTTGCTTGTCAAAAATGATATAGCCTGTCAGGAATGTATTCTCACTGCGGATCATTTGGGGACCTTTGGTATAATGAAGATCTGCCAGTTCACCCAATGGTACTTGTACGCCAGTCATTGAAGGAATCAAAATTTTCTTCAAATCTTCCGGTGTAGTACGTAATTCGCGTGGATAGCGCAACCGCACCGGAAAGCGTTCACGTCCTTCAACTGTGTTGGTCAGAGTCATCCCTCCCACTGCCGCCTGAAGGACATTCTGTACATCGCTGATGGTCATTCCGTACCGGGCAATGGCAGCTCTGTTCAATTTAATTTCGATGTAAGGAGCTCCTACCGACCGGTCATAAAAAACCGACGAAGGAATTACTCCAGGAGCCACTTTCATCAACCGTTCAAAATCAAGTCCTGCTTTTTCAATGGTTTCCAGATCAGGTCCGTAAATCTTCAATCCCATAGGTGCCCGCATTCCGGTGGAAAGCATTACCAACCGCGCTTCAATAGGCTGAAGCTTGGGTGCTGAAGTCAGTCCCGGCAAATCAGTGACCTTTACAATTTCATTCCAGATATCCTTCGGCTTCTTTATTTTAGGTCGCCATTGACGGAAATATTCTCCATTCTTTTCGGGAATCAAGAGTTTTGTATCCAGCTCCTTCAGTTTATCTTTTTGGGGATTGAATGTCTTTCCGTTGGATAAGTTGAAGTTGCCATCCTTATCCGTTTTAAACTGCATCCGGTGTCCATCAACATCCAACACATATTCCGGTTTATAATTAATCGTATTTTCAAACATCTGAACCGGAGCGGGATCGAGAGCAGAATTTACTCTACCCCATTTCCCAACGGCAACTTCTACTTCAGGAATAGATGATAATCGTTTGTCCAGCGTTTCAATGTAATTCATGTTTTGTTCAACACCTGCATGTGGCATACTGGTGGGCATCAACAAAAATGATCCTTCGTCGAGCGAGGGCATAAATTCCTTACCAATTCCCGGGAAAGCAGATGAAGCAGCTTGCCACAAGCTTGTTTGCCTGATATTTAAACCGGTAATATCAACACCGGAAGCAACAAAGCCAAATATTTTATTAAAACCAAGCCAGATAGTAATTCCAAATAATACCGTAAAGATGGGCAGTCCCAGAAATTTCCATTTGTTCCGTAGACACCAACGCAAAACCGGTTCGTAGAAATGAACCATAAGCATCAGAAGTGAAATCACGAAGCCGACAATACCTGCTACAAAAATGAAATTTACAACAAATGGATTATGTGCTCCAAGCGGCAACCATTCGCGTGAAAGGTAGTATAAAGCTACCAAAACCGTAATCGCTATATTGATCAGATTTGTATTGTTCTTTCTGTTTTCCGGCCAGTGGTATGCATAAAGATTATTTAACCCTATCAAACACAAAGCCAACGCCGGCCATGTACCCCATAGAATAGTAAAGAAAAGTCCTGCAACTATAAGCGAAGAATTCCATATTCTGCTGATACGGCGCTTATCCGGACGAATGGAAAAAACGACATGGGCAAGCATGGGCAGCACTACAATACCCAAAATAAAAGAGGAAATCAAAGCGAACGATTTGGTATACGCCAGCGGTTGGAACAATTTACCTTCCGCCGCCTGCATGGCAAAAACAGGTAAAAAACTCACGATAGTGGTTGACAAAGCCGTGATAACAGCTGATGAAACTTCGATGGTAGCATCATATATCACGTTTTTCAAAGCCAATCCCCTTACATCCTTGTTTTCTGGCATTTCCATATGCCGGACTATATTCTCGACAAAGATAATCCCCACATCCACCATCACCCCGATGGCAATGGCAATACCTGATAAGGCTACAATATTGGCTTCAACCCCGGTCAACTTCATAACAATGAAAGTCATTAATACGGCAACCGGAAGTAATCCTGAAATTATTATAGAAGCCCTTAAGTTGAAAACCAAAATAATAATCACAATAATACTGATCAGAATTTCGTGCGAGAGTGCCGATTCAAGGGTTCCTATTGTTTCCTGAATTAATCCTGTACGGTCATAAAACGGCACTACGGTGACTTTTGAAACCGTTCCGTCAGCCAGTGTTTTACCGGGTAATCCGGGTGCAAGTTCTTTTATCTTTGCCTTTACATTATTTATCACTTCCATGGGATTCGATCCGTACCGGGCAACTACTACACCTCCGGCAGCTTCAGCTCCGCTTTTATCCAACCCCCCACGCCGGGTTGCCGGACCAAACGAAACACGGGCCACATCGCCCACACGAACAGGCACATTGTTGCGGACTGCAATAACAGCTTGTTTCAAATCGTCCAGGTTTTTCAGGTAACCCAGTCCACGAATTACATATTCAACTTTGTTCAGTTCTATGGTTTCGGCTCCGATATCCAGGTTGCTTTTTTTCACAGCCTGCATCACATCCATCACGTTCACTCCCGAAGCCTTCATGGCATCCGGATTGAGGTCAACCTGATATTCTTTCACAAAACCACCGACAGAAGCCACTTCGGAAACACCTTCGGCAGATGCCAGTGAATATTTGACATAATAATCCTGAATTGTGCGCAGTTCCTGCGGATCCCAACCACCTGTGGGTTTGCCGGTTTTCGGATCGCGACCTTCCAGTGTATACCAGAATACCTGTCCCAAAGCGGTTGCATCCGGTCCAAGTGACGGTTGAACACCTTCGGGCAAAGTTCCTGCAGGAAGCGAATTTAGTTTTTCCAGAATACGGGAACGGCTCCAGTAAAATTCCACATTATCATTGAAAATAAGGTAGATAAACGACATTCCAAACATGGAAGTGCTTCGGATGGTTTTTACACCGGGAACTCCCTGCAAGGCCGAAGTCAGGGGATAAGTAATCTGATCCTCAATGTCGCGGGGAGAACGTCCCATCCACTCGGTGGAAATAATTTGCTGGTTGTCTCCAATATCAGGAATGGCATCCACCGGAACGGGATCACGAGGCAAAAAATTGACATGCCAGTCGAAAGGTGCCGTTGTAATTCCCCAACCGATAATGACAAGCAAAAACAGAGTCGTTATTAATCGGTTGTTGAGAAAATATTTTATTAGTTTATTAAACATGATTTGAAAATTTGAAGATGAGAAAAATGATTTGAAAATTTGAAAATTAAAGATGCAATACCCGCATTTATGTTCATTTTCAAATTTTCAAATCGATAAATTTTCAAATTTAGTTATCTGTATTTACAGCAGCCCGGCAAACTGGCATAAGCTTTATCGGTAGCTTTGAACTTAGGGGTATCGTGACCAACGGCTGCCAGTCTCTTTTGAATATCATCGCTTTTCACTTTCATAGAATTATAAACTAATGTCAGCATATTGGTTTTAACGTTCCATTCGGCTTTAGTAACGCCATCCACTTTAGCCGTTTTTTCAATGCGTGCTTTACACGATTCGCATTTACCTGAAACTTTAATAATTTCAGTTTTTGACATAACCATGGTTGAATGATTTTTCGTTTGAGCAGAAACAGTTGAGCCCATAGCAAGAGATAAAATAGCGACTATATATAATTTTAATGTTTTCATTTTGATGGATTTTATATGATGAACGACGCCTAACCCCTCCCGATAAATAGGGATAAATTGCGGGGTTTGAGACCTTAATTATGAAATTTGGTTTGGGAGTATAAAAAAGAACTGAAGGCATTTCTTGTAGGAAACACTTTAAAACACGTTCTTAAAGTCCCCCTTTGGGGGATTTAGGGGGCTTCAAATCAGGAATACACAAATGTCGGAGAGACTTACAGCACCGGCAATAAAATCACCTGGTGGCTGGACATGTGTGTTGGTAAAATTTTTAGTATTGAAAAAATGAATTCCAATAGTCGAAGGAATATAAAACACCTGCAAAATTTGATTTACAGGTTTATTTATCTGAATAGTAGAAGGCTGATAGTTGTTATCAACTGTATAAAATGAAACTTCATCTTTACAGCAACTCTGAGCATTGTAACTTTTTTCAGTTGGATTGGTTTGTTTAACCATATCCATGCCACAGCCGGCTTTTTCATCTAAAACCGACCACTTAACAGTAGTTAATTCTCCGGCACACAGATGCCTTGCAATCGAAAAATGCATCCCCGATAGAAGGATCATCCCTGCAAATAATATGGAGAATAGTTTTTTCATTTGTTACTTTAACAATCCAACGTGTAAATATTTGCTGCAAATGTAGAATAATAAATGAATGAAGACGATCAAATTGTTGTTAAACTTTTGTAATTACATAAAGATTGTATCAATTTCAATAATTTCTAAATCATTTATTTTAATATCGAACCAAATTTTCTCCCGGTTGTTTACTCACAAAAATCATTACAATGAACAAATTCAGATCAATCGAGCAAATCATATCTCCTCCTCCCCCACATTGGGTTGGCAATGCTTTCAGGGTACATAATTTCTTTCCGGGTAACCTTGACATAAAACGTATGAGCCCGTTTTTCCTGTTGGATTACGGTGCTAAAATGGAATTTCCTCCAACTGATACCCCTCGTGGTGTAGGTGTACATCCTCATCGTGGATTCGAAACTGTCACTATTGCTTATCATGGCAAAGTGGCACATCACGACAGTGCAGGTAACAGTGGAGTCATTGAAGAAGGAGATGTGCAGTGGATGACTGCAGCTTCGGGTGTATTACACAAAGAATACCAGGAAGAAGAGTGGAGTAAAAAAGGCGGATTGGCTCAAATGGCCCAGATATGGGTGAATCTTCCGGCTAAAGATAAAATGAGCCCCCCTAACTATCAACCTTTAAAACACGAAAATTTCAATCGCTTTGTTTTTCCCAATAAGAAAGCTGAAGTGGTAGTAATCGCCGGAAATTATAACGGGACAAAAGGAATTGCGTCTACTTTTACTCCGGTTGAAATGTATAATGTTTATTTGAAAAAAGGTGCTGATGTACTATTTAGTTTTTCCCAAAATTATAATACGGGTTTTTTGGTGATTGAGGGCAATGTTATTATTAATGACAAAGATGTTCCGACTGATCACTTTGCTTTGTTTAGAAATGATGGTACCGACATTTTGCTTAAATCAAATGAAGATGCTATTGTTCTAGTTTTAAGCGGGGAACCCATCAACGAACCGATTGTTTCTTACGGTCCGTTTGTAATGAATACAAAACAACAGATATTGGATGCTTATGATGATTTGAATAATGGAAAATTCGGGTTTCTTGAATAGATAAAATCAGATAAACTAAAATTTTCAATTTATCAAAAAAATGAAAACTCAATAAAAATACGAAACAAAATAAAAAACAAAAACGCCTGTAAGTATTTTAAGATTTTAAACTGAAATACATTACCAAAAACCATATTTCTAATAATTGTTTTCAACAATAGCATTAATCGTAGATTCCGAATTCAAAATTGTTTTTAAGTTTTTTTTTTACCTTTTGTGGCTGTGGTTATGTATTTTTTCTTTCATCTTATTTTATTTTTTCCCCTTAAGTATTATGGTTAGTTGGTAGTAAATTGTAAATGAATAAATTGTAAATAACTAAACTGGTAAAACAGAATTAGACCGATTAGAAAATTCGTAACTTATACTATAGAAATTTGAACATTCAATTAATATAAATTGTTTTTATTTTTACTTCATTGATTTTGTAACCTTAAATCGCAACACAATGAAAATAGATATTAACAACGGGCAGTTTTTCTATGATCTGTTTTACCGGTTTTCATTTTTACTTGTCCTTATTATTTATTTACTGGAAGGCTACAAACGAAAATTCCCCTGGTCAACATGGCTGTTGGTTATTGTTACCGTACGCATCTTTTTTATCACCGGTTCAAAATTTGGTGCTATTACCCAGGACGATTTCAGTTATTTCATCCATCATTTCCAATTTCCCGTCCAATATAACACGAATCTGATTGGTGCCCTTGTTTTTGGATTTATTGGCGTTGGCTTCGCTAAATTACTGTTGCAAATAAAGTATCCTGTTTTAGATGCATTTGCCATTGCCGTTCCTTTTGGAATGGCCGTGCAGCGTGTAGGTTGTTTGATAGTTGGTTGTTGTTATGGCACTGAAACTCATATTCCCTGGGGCATTCGGTATGGTGTACATGCCCCGGCCTATTTTCATCAGTTATTATCCCATCAGATAAGTTCAACAGATACCCTTACCCATACCATTCACCCGGTACCACTTTATTTCATTATCTCCTGCCTGATCATTGGCATTACGGTGATCCTCTTACGTCATCACTTTAAAAGACAGGGGAACCTGGCATTGTTCAGTTTAATGTTGATTTCAGCCTGCCGGTTTATCATAGAGTTTTTCAGAGATCCACAGTCAAACGGATCGTTTCAGGGAAATTATTTTATGGGGTTAAAGATTGTACAGATTTTTAGCCTGCTTACAGTATGTATACTTTTCGCGATGATTATCATCCGTGAAAGACAGTTCGATCAAAAGACATATGCTATTCTCCCGAATCATCCACTGCTGAACTCATCCTATCTGCTCATGTTGTCGGTAGTGCTATACGTGACCCGGAACTGGTTCTCGGATATGGAATTTCAGGTTTTGCTTATTACGTTGATTCCTGCAGCTGTTTCTGTGGTCAATCATTTACTTACCACTTATTTCACAAACAGGATAAGGATCTCAACCATTTTCCTGTTGCTTTTATCATTGATTATCATGTCCCAGACAAATCCTCAAAGGAATAGTACCAGCTATCAAACTATCCGTGTAGGTTATTCCGGCGGGAATTATTATAATTACCATGACATAGGTACAGGCTCCGGATGTGACAGGCAAAGTATGTCACAGACTTTTAATCAGAATTACAAATTAGGAGGTGCCGGTTATTCAATTGTAAAGAAAGACAGTTTAAAAATGTTTGAGTACGGCCTGAACGGGTATATCGGAATGAAGACCGAGACCGGCTTAACCAGTGGTGTTAAACAAAACAACCCGATTTGGGGAATAAATCCCTTTATGCGTGTAGACTATAAATGGGTTGGAGCAGGAATAGGATTAAATGCCGGGAAGCTTCTGACGACCCCTGGTGACTGGGTGGAAGAGAAAGCACAGTTATTGCCTCAAACAGCAACAATGAGCAACTTTATATATCCCCAACTATATGCCCGGGTGGGTATTGAAAGATATTTATTTCTCGGTTATCACTTAGGAGATCATTTCCCCGCACCCTTCCCGATATTTTATAATTACCTGGAATTAGGTTCCGGTTTTGGATTCAGGAATGGGTTGAAACTTAGTTACGGCACCAACCTCGAAGGTGGTATGTTACTGAAAGGAGAAATTCCAATCCGTAACAGGTTTATACTCGAACCTGTCTATCAGCAAAGAACCGATTATTATACAGGCAAATATGATAATTATCAGTTTTCGGTTGGAGTTCGTTATTTGTTTGGATTTCATCATCAATAGGATGTTCTTTACTTTAAATGTGAACACTACTTCCGGTCGCAATCCCAGCACGATAAAAAACTCCATGGTACGAATATGTAAAGGGTAGTCTTATTATGGGTATATTTTATCATTTCTCTTCAAACCCTAACTCTGAAAATATTTAGGTTGTCTATGTAAGAAATGCAAAAAAAAGTCCGACAGAGTATTGTTTTGTCGGATTTTTTATTGTACTTTTGACCAACCTAATTAGATTGCTTATGTATATA
>Ga0302268_1000410_pt1 | contig 26980 bp, 28 predicted proteins | sample III_Bog_E2_1_FD_194554 | JGI IMG/M metagenome (GOLD analysis project Ga0302268, IMG submission 194554) | Peat permafrost microbial communities from Stordalen Mire near Abisko, Sweden - III_Bog_E2_1 | ecosystem: Environmental > Terrestrial > Soil > Wetlands > Peat | place: Sweden: Abisko... | reverse complement strand
TACCTCTGGATGGTTGATGACTCTTGTCTGTCTTGCCGGTATCCCAGTTATAGGCTTTTCTGGTTATCTGTACATGCAATCCCTCCAAAAAAAATCTAAAGAATTTCAAAAAATATACTCTCAAGCCGGAGGTCTAGCTGAGCAAGCAATGTACTCCATCAAAACTGTCAAGCAACTGAATGGAGAGAAACATGAATAAGAAATTTATCAGACCTGCTTGGGTGACGTCAAAGCTAATAGTCTTATATTCGGAGCAAAAATAGCAGCTAGCATGGCATTTATGAGTGGATCCATGTTCTTGCTTTATTCTTTGGGCTATTGGTTTGGCTCGAACTGTGCTGAGAACAACTCTATCTGTCCTTCTTCAACCAGCGGAAAAGTATATAGTGCTGGTGATGTCATTACAGTATTCTTTGCTGTTTTAGTAGGATGTTTTAATCTCAGCCAGCTGTCTCCGGCATTAAAAAAGATAGGCGAGGGACGACAAGCAGCTGCTAGAATTTTCAAAATCTTAGATCGATAGCCATTGATCAAAAACCCTGAAAATGGTCTAAAACCAGAAACATTTAGTGGAGTAATAACTTTTGAAAAAGTAATATTTGCCTACCCAAAGGACAAAACAAAAAGAATTCTTGATAATATCTCCATCGAGTTTCATGTGAGCAATACAGCCCTAGTAGGAGAGTCCGGTTGCGGAAAGTCCACGATTCTTCAGATGATTATGCGATTCTATGACCCTGATGAGGGTCGAATATTGCTCGATGGTAACGATTTAAGAGAGTTGGATCTAGTATGGCTCAGAAACAAGATAGGATATGTTGGACAGGAGCCTGTACTTTTTGCCACCTCTGTCAAGGAGAACTTACTCTTAGGCAACTAAAAAGCCACAATAGAAGACATAAATGATGCTCTTAGGAAAGCAGAAGCGTATGATTTCGTCTATGGACAATTGTAGAATCAGCTTGACACTTATGTGGGAGCAGGTGGAGGACAAATTTCAGGTGGACAAAAACAAAGAATAGCCATTGCCAGAGCCCTTCTTAAAAATCCTAAAATTTTGTTGCTTGATGAAGCAACGTCAGCTTTAGACAGACGAAATGAGAAGTTAATTCAGAATACTTTAAACAAAATTTCAGAAGGACTGACAACTGTCACTGTGGCCCATCGAGTCCAAAGCATTATGAATGCAAACATAATCTACGTGATAAATCGTGGTCAAATTGAGTAAAAGGGTAAGTTTAAAGATTTGAACCGCTATAGAGATTTTTAAAGCAAGTAAGAAAAAGAAGAATAAAAAGAAGAATAAAAGGAGGAGGCAAAGTAAAACTAGCGAAATGAGGTTAAAAATAAGGATGAGAAACTCCCTTTAAAAGAGTTATAATTAAAAAATGAAGGAAAAACCCACAGTGCTCAGGTTTTAACTCAATAACAGGAAAAAAAGAAGAAATAGGATTAGGAAAATAAGGAATTGGTTCAGAAGTATGAACAAGGAATCTATCGAAGAGTTTTCGGATATTTGAAGAACCAAAGACTTGCATTTGTCATTGGTGTATTGCTGACCATATTAATTGGACTTGTTTATCCCATCTTCAGCATCTTTTTATCAAACATCATCAATGCTCTCTTTTATTTTTCGATCCCTGGAATGGTAAGCCAGGGTCGTAGCGATGCAAACACTGCAAGTTTGGTATTCCTAATTCTTGCCATAGGAGGATTTATTGTTACTTTTCTAAGAGATTTCTTGACTTATGTCGTGGGAGATGAAATCACAGGCAACATTAGAAAATAATGCTACAATAAAATACTAAAAATGCCAGGAGAGTGGTTTGATAAGCCCGACAACAATTGTGGTATTCTATCCACTCGACTGGGAACAGACTGTCAAACCATTAACGGCATGGCAACAACCTACATCTATATTATGATTCAATCTGCATCCACCTTTATCAGCGGAGTCATAATTGCCCTCATTTATGAGTGGAGAACTGCTTTAGTTGCTCTTGGGATGATGCCTCTTGTCATGCTTGCTGGTGCTATCAGAACTGCTTTCAGAAGCGGGCTGGATGAGAAGATGGATTAAGCTTATAAGGATTCGGCCCAAATTATCATGTAATCCTTGACTAATATTCGAACAGTGGTATCTTTTGGAGTATAAAACACAGTCATGCACAAGTATGAGCGTTATCTTGATGAACCCCAGTCCATGCTTAATAGAAACAGTACAATATCTGGCTTCTTTTTCGGTTTATCGCAAGTCACTACATTCATTACTTTTGGTATTCTCTTCTATATTGGCACCATCTTTATGAGAGATTATGGGGTTTCTCTCCTAGATGTTTTCACTGCCGTCTACGAAGTCTTCTTTGCTGGGATTACCATTGGAAACAACTCTCATTTTATCCCAGATATGAACGAAGCCAAAATATCAGCTGCTCATATTTTTTAGATTTTGGATTCTGAGGATGAAGGACAAATTCAAAAGAGAGAGAAGTCACGAATGCTGACTGCTGGAATAGTTGGCCATATTAAACTCTAAAACGTTACTTTTAAGTACTAAAGTCGCCAGCAAAATGTTTTCAGTAATATGAATGTCGAAATCCATCCTGGTCAGAAGGTAGCCTTTGTTGGCCCATCAGGATGCGGCAAATCTACCATTATGCAGCTGCTTCAACGCTTTTATTTTCCAAATTAAGGCAAAATCACAATCGATGGAGAGGACATCAAAGATTATGATATTCATTATCTGCGCAGTAAATTGGGAGTTGTGAGTCAGGAGCCTATACTTTTCAACGGATCTTTTCGTGAGAATATCAAATACAATAAATATGACGCTACTGAATAGGAAATCAGGGATGCCTCGGAAGAGTCTAATGCCTTGGCTTTCATCTAAGGAGATGAGAAACTGTAACTGAAGGAATAAAGATAAGAAGAAAAGGGGCAGGGATTTGACAGGAATGTAGGGATCAAAGGCTCCCACATTTCAGGAGGACAGAAACAGAGAGTCGCCATTGCCAGAACAATGCTGAGGAACCCTGAAATTCTCCTTTTAGACGAAGCCACATCAGCTTTGGACAGCGTAAACTAAAAGAAAGTCCAATAATCCTTGGACAGAATCATGACTCACAAAACAACAATATCCATTGCCCACAGGATCGAGACTATCAAAAATTCTGACGTAATAAACGTCTTCGAAAAGGGATAAATTGTATAAAAAGGCACCTACCAAGAGTTAATTGACCTCAAAGGCTTTTTCTACAACTTATAAAGGGGGACCCAATTTGTCTGATTATAATTCCATCTTTTATTTCAAACTAATTTAAATGATTATTTGAATGGGCTTGAAATAATTTTATTGACCTTTATTTCATAGAACTATCGCGCACTAAGATATAATTCAAATGTTTAATTAGACAGTCCTCGCTCCCGAAGAGCTACCTATTCAGGAAACAAAAAGACAATCAACTGATGTCTGCTGTACCATCATCTCAGCCATCTTTGCCGTTGTTCTTTTCATTCTGGCCTGCGTATTTTTTAGCAAATGTACATCTGTTTTTATTTAGCCAACCTCAACAATGCCTACTTTAACTCAACCGATGTAAATGGGCAAACTTGCAGCATTATTTCATACTCAGATGCCAATAATATATAAGTAAATCATGAATCTATTTAGAGTGGAACATGCGTTACTGCTTGTCCCTCTGGATACTAGAACAATAATGGTATTTGTTGGCCTAATGACGCAGGGTTAGCCTCCATATACAATTCAAATCCTGATTTGGCTTTTATTGAAGGATATTAGGGTTTCAAAGGTGCGCTTTTTTGGACTGCTCTGCTAGCATTTGCTTTAGGACTTCTTTGGCTCACTTTTGTTCAATTCTTCCCAAAGCTTGCTCCCATTGTTGTTGTTATTTTAGCAGTACTCGCACTCCTTGTACTTGGAATTATGATCCTCGTCACAGATTCAAGGTAACTCTTTATTAACATAGTTTCTTCTCGAACAATGGTTCTTGGAAAATATTCCTGCCTATCTTTGCTTTTATATTGGCCATCATTATTGCTTGCATGGGATTTGTTTACAGCAATCAGCTACGCCTTACAGGCATCTTTCTAGAATATGCTAGAAGATTCCTCCACGAGTCTGCATCTACATTTCTCTACATTCCTATTTTCCTCATTCTCACAATAGGACTTTTTGCGCTATTCATCTTTCAGCACTGCGCCTTTTCCTCTCACTCTAGCTAGAACAACAATTTCTTTGATTTTTCTAATCCTGGCTTCTTGGGTGTTCTTAATATTCTAGAACTCATCTGGGGCTTGCGATTCCTCAGAGACGCATGTATTATTAGTTTTATTCAGTCATTTACTGTGTTGCTGGAAATTCAGTTGATTGGTACTGGAATCCTCAGTCATCTTAAGCTTAAGCTAAATATGCAGCAAATTCTCATCATTGGTACTCGTCATTGAGTCGACTCATCCATAAAAATTGGGGAACTGTAGTGGGAGGATCATTTATTAACGCTTTCTTTGAAATTCCTACCTTCATTATTGAACTGTTCGTCTGTCATCCTGGCACTTGCTGCGCAAAGCTTGGAAATTCATGTGCTAGCAGTTGCTCATGCATTGCATTCTTCTTTGATCTTGTGAGAACTGACTCCTATGCCTACACGTCTATCACTGGTTTGCCCTTCTGCAATGCATCCCGATAATGTGCTAAAATTTGCAATCACGATCACTCCTTTGTTGGTAGTCAAAACCCCATTCGAAGTTATCGCTTCATTGCCCACGTCTTCCTAATTACTTTAACTTCCATGATTGGCTACAGATTTGCACACATAAGAGTAGGTAATATCAGTTGGTGGTACATTGCAGCCATAATTACTGTGAGTTACGCTATTTTGACTTGGTTTATTGAGATTTACGGTGCTGCTGCCGAGGGCATCTCAACCAGCTTTTTCACTGAGCACTTTGCCTCTCAAGATTACCAATACATGCAACGTGCAATTCCTGTACTTTGTCCTATATTAAGTCATACCGTCAAGAAATTGAATTTCGTTCCAGTCGAGTCGACAGCATCCGCGACGGCAATATCTGATCTTGATTAATGCATGATTCTATAGGGATTTAATGAATCAATTTAATGAACTATCAATTAAACATGGTCTCGATGACGTTGGCCTGCTTTGATAGACTTTAGATGGCTTTTTCGTCTTGCGCAATTGAGTTTTTCATGTGGCCGATTATGCGTGTATAACTCTATTGCTACTCTCCTAAAGTTTCATTTAATGTCTTTAGCACTTATTCGAGACGTTAGTTTCCCTTTTTTAGCTCAACTTCTCTAATTGTTACCTTTGAGAGGTAGTTCTGGTCTTTTTAGAAACTTTTTATTGCTTATAAGAGGGCAAACTGACTTGTTTTAATCTTATTAAGACCTTACTTATTGCTCATTAATATTTATTGCAACTCTTTTTAGTTTTAAGCGCTAATCAAGGCTTATTTTACTCGTTCTTCGGTCATTTACTTAACAGTTGCTTCGCTCTTCGCATTTTACTTATTCTGTAGTTATAGTTATGCCTGCAATGACTATAGCTTAGAGTTACTTAATTCTATTTTCTTTTCCCATTCTTCTTTATCTTTTCCAAATATTTAAAGATGTCCCCTCGTTTATTCGCAGTGCAGCTCTTCCTCCTTGAGTCTTAACTGATTTTTTTTAAGGTCTTGATAGCTTTTTTCCAGCTACTAGGATTTAATTTGGTTCTATTTTTTTACTTACACACTATTGACCTTAGCTTCTTCAATTTTTTCCTTCATCTCTTTGATTAATTCCTCTTGATTCTAAATTTTTTAGCCTAAATCCGCCTTCTCCTTTTTATTATCCTCAGCTTATCTTTTAATACGCTGCAATTCTTCAAGTAGGTGGTCATTTTCAGTCTCCATTACTGTTATCCTTTTGCTTCTATTCTAAATATTTTCCCTACAATCAAGGATAGACTGTTTGAGCTCTGTGATTTTAATTTTATTTCTTTTGATTTTTTACAGATAGTCCCCTTCAACCTGTGACTGCTAACTTTAAATCTTTTTGTTTTCCCTCTCCAATCTCACAATTTCCAGACAAAGATCATCAAATTTTTATTACATTTACTTACAGTCCTGCAGTTCTTTACGCAGCTCAGCCACTGTCTTATCTTTCTCTAAAGTATCGAGGTAAGAAGGACCACGGCTGTAGGCTGGGCTCAAGTATTTCCTTCTGTAAAATTCTTACATTTAATATAAAATCAATAATTCTAAAGTGATTTTAAATAACTTAATGTGCAGAATTAGAAGTCAGTCAGATTATAGAGGATCACTAAAAGTATCACTATCTTTTCTTGGCTTTCACACTAACATCCTTGATCACTAACGGCTCAATTTGTTAAAAATCAATGTTTTCCTATAAGGAAGATTCTCCAGAGTATTTTAGTAGGGTTGGCTTAGGATACACCACTAAGTTGATCAATTTATTTGGAAAAGATCTACTAACATCCTTCGGAGAAAGTTTGATAAATCCTCCCTCTCCATGGTAAAGCTCAGTTTCAACTTTGCCTTTGATAAAAGCAGCCCCCTCTTTGGTCTAATGAATCCATTCTCCTTCTGTATTGCAGACACCCAAACAGATATTGATTAAATTCCCATTTCTTTTCTCCTTTCCTGACGATATATCAATAAGTCGAACCCCGACGCCGAAATTTCTTTCTTTGTAAAGAACTTAAGGAAAAGTCTCAGCTAGAACAAGTCTGTATTTGTAGTGATGGTTGTTTCCAAAAAGCTTGGGGGTGAGAGAATCACTGGTAGAATCCAAATTTTATTCAACTTTTTCCGGAACATTCTCTTAAATTTTAACCACTTTCCTGGAAGGGTTTTAACTGATTTATCCTTCTTGGCTATTTAGACAGGATTCTGCCTCAGAAAGAGTGTATTAGCTCACTTTCAATTTCTAGAATAATATAAAAAATACCTATTCCAGTGAAATCATCATTTGCGAGTTGAAATTCATCAGGCGAAGACAATTCATCAAAAAATTGTCATTATCAGCCTTTGGGGAGAATTCCTATTTTTTCGCAATGATCGAGTAAACTTCGGAATCTGGGTTGATTTCAGTGTCGGAATCGGTTTTTTCAAGGTGGGCGGTGGAGGCAGGCCAGGAAGAGACTGGAGATGAGGTTTTGAGGTGTTTAAGGAAGCACATAATGAACTTGTTGTAGAAGATGTTTTATTTAACTTAAAAATTATAATTAGAGCATCCTATAGCCCAATATAAATGGAATTTTCACGAGAAATATTCAAAGAATTATTTGGACGTTCCTTCTCTCAAAATCGCCCAGGGTATCATGCAGAAGTAAAGAGACCATTCTTTGCTTTACTTGAACCGTATCTCTCAGCAGATAATTCAGTTATATCAAATTTGATTATATTGGTGTATACAAAATGAAATCGATTCTATCCAATGTTGATTATCATAAAATGGCCATTTTGACTTGATGGTAATGATTGGAAATAATAATATTGAAAATGCAAAGCACTGATAGCCAAAAAATGGTGATCGTAGCCAACAAAGCACCCCTGCGATCTCAGAACATTTATCACATGCTACTATTTGAATGGGGATTGTTTATCTACTAAGTCTATCTGTTTGCATCCATTATGGGATCGGGAGCGCAATACCAATTGCGAATTCTACTCTATTGCGTGATCTTCTTACTGTTCTATAAACTAGAAATGACCTACAGATATCTGTAACTCTAGGATCCTCTTCATCTACTTGCCTACACCAAAAGTATTCGATATCTAATCTATTTATGCTTATTCAATCTGTCCGTATTATTGCTACGAATAGTCATAGAGAATCATAATCTTCACGCGTTTATCATATTCATGCACTATTTGGTGACTATTGTGCTCTTTCTCAACGATCTCAGCAAAAAGAACACCAAACTAGACATCAATGTCGATCACAATACAGTCATTTCTAAAATGGTCACGCCTCTCTTTCTTTTTATGTTCAACAGAACAAGCAATTCTCCACTCACTGAGTTTTGGCTTGTGGAGTACATCATCTTCGGAGCCAATTTATTAGTCAGCGAAGAGATCACTCGCATATTGCTGTTAAAAGAATGCCAATACTTCGGGTGGGTAAATTATGAAGACAAAGGCAAGACAAAATCCAGTTGGAACAAACAGCGTTCTCTTCGTACAATAATAGTGATTTGCTGCATTTTAATCGTAACCCAAAATTTGCTGCTAATTTTCTAAAAGATAAAATACGAAATCAGCATAACAATTCTGCATACTTTCATAATTGCTATCCTGTCTTACTTTCTGTATACTGGTTACCTTCCAAGCAAGTGACCATCAACCTTGCTGATAATATTCAAGACATTATTAATTTACTCTTATTATCATTATGCTACTCTTATCCTTAGCAAATTAAATATTTTTACCTTTAAATATCCCCTGTTTTGCTATTTAATTTGAGTAAAACTTTGCCTCTTGTTTGCATATAAACTATATTTCTAATTCAAAAATGATGTAAGGGAAAACGCCTAAAATCAGAGTGCTGGTGCGCAAGCGACCCATGAACAAACGCGAACTCTCTCGTAATTAGACGGATATTGTCTTCATCGAAAAAGACCAGACTGTCATTGTCAAATAACAGAAGTACTACCCAATACATGCAGACTCAAAGTAGATCTTACTCCCTTTATTGAGGAATACAAGTACAACTTTGATGGCGCCTATGATGAATTCGCTACAAATGAACATGTACTCGTTATATGACCTAGATTTATGAAACAGCTGTGCGACCACTCGTGGATTGTGCGTTTGACGGCGCCAAAGTAACCTGCTTCGCCTATGGACAAACAGGAAGCGGTAAAACATACACCATGCTTGGGAATGGTAACAGTGTACGTGGATTATATATTCTTGCTTCAGAAGACATCTTTAAACAACTGAAGACTCGAAGTGATCTCGAAGTGTGGATCTCCTTTTACGAGATTTACTGTGGTAAGTTATATGACTTACTCAACGATAAGAACATCCTTTTTGCCAGAGAAGATGCCAAGAATAACGTCAACATAATCGGGTTATCCGAGACGAAGATTGATAACAGCAGTAATTTAATGGACATAATATCGTTCGGTATGTCTGCTCGGGTCACCTCCCAAAATGGTACAAATAACGACTCATCTCGTTCTCATGCTATTTTGCAAATTTGTCTTAAACGGAAAAACAAGTTGCATGGCAAAATATCATTTATTGACTTAGCTGGCAGTGAAAGAGCAGCAGACCATGCCGATCAACTATAGAAACAGACTCGAATCGATGGAGCGGAGATTAATAAGAGCCTACTTGCATTGAAGGAGTGTATTAGAGCATTGGATCAAAATAAAAACCATACTCCCTTCAGAGGTAGCAAACTGACAATGGTGCTGAAAGATTCATTTACTGGATATTGTCGCACTATTATGATCGGTAATATTGCCCCCAATTCTTATAGTTCAGAAAATACACTAAATACTCTCAAATACGCTGATCGAGTAAAAGAACTTAAAAAGGCAAAATAAAATTCGCCAGAGAGTAATCACTTCGAAATATTGTAAAAAGAGCTGATGCTTCCTAGACAGGGATTCTTTCCTAAAGTGCCAATGCCTAAATACTCTCCTGACGAGCGCGAAAATACAAAATCATATGGAAATAGAAATAATTTAGGCAATTTAATCGTGCCAAAACCTAAAATGATTCAAGTCATAAATCAGCCTGGCGGCTTAAACACAAAACTAGCTCAGCAGCAGCAAAAAAATAGAGTAAATGCCGTTCAGAGTGTAATAAACAGTGTAAACAGCGCCAACACTGCCATTGCTGCCAACATGAGCGGAATAACTCCTAATTTGGTAAACAATTTTGTGGGTAATCGTCAAATTCCAGTGCAGCAGGTAGAATAAAATATTGGAGAATTGAGTGAAAAACATGATGAGTATATTTAGCTCATTTTGGAAGAGGAAGAAAAATTAATTAAAGATCACGAACAGCATATTAACGAAACAATTTAACTCACCAAGCAGGAGATGCAGCTGCGCAACGAGGCTGATAAAATAGGAAGTAACATTGAGGATTATCTGGACAACTTAGACACTCTTTTAGAACAGAAGGTCACTTCAATTGTTGCCCTCAGGGATAAAATTTACCATATCAAAGGATATCTCAGAGAGTCAAAGAAAATTTAAGAACAGTACGGATTACTCGAGAGACAGATGTACCAGCAACAGGAAGAGTGTCTCATTGACGATGACGAAGAATTATTTGTGTGAGAGTCCTTATATTTACCAGCTGATCAGTCTTATCATCTAAATTGTCCAAATAATTTTAAGACCGGTTTCATTATTGTATTAGATGATTAGTGATATTAAAGGTAGAAATGTATATTAAAGTTATAAATTTAAATGTAAAACGTGACCAAGAAATCCGGAAAGAGCATTGAAGAGTATCGGCACAACATAAAACTTCTCAAATATCATCTCAAAAAATAACAAAAAGTCAATGAGACTCTACGCTATAAGGAATCCAAAAAGAACAAGAAAGAAGTTGTTCAGAAAAATATTAAAACCAAACCAAAGGATCAGATTTATAGTATGCTAGAAACAGTAAATGAACTCGGACAACGCCTGAAGGACATGGGTCTTGTTTTAGGCGATATCTTTCGCATGAGTGACTATAGCTATTAGGGCTAAATTACTAAGGAGCAGTTTATGAAAACAATTCTAAGATTAAAGAGCAATCTCGAGGAAGGACCCATCAATGAAATGTTTTATGCAATCGATACCAATATGAATGGTACATCTAATAATATGAAGGTATGCTATCTTCTGACGAGTATAGGGAATTTTTGTTGGCTCATGGCGGGTCGGAATCGAAGGAAGCAATCAGCTTTCAGAAAGGCGCAGCATAGAAGTTTGTAGCTTTACTTAAAAAGAAGAAAACTAAAGTAGAAGATTTTATTCGGACAATGCTTGACCCAATTTCAGCAACTGACATGGCGCAACAATTAAAAAAAATTGGTCTGGACCTAAATCAAATTATGATCTTGTTAAAAATGTGGGATCCTTCTCTAAAAGGGGAAATCAGACACTAAGTCTACTTAAAATCAATGTAAAATGTGAAGCAGAAAGACGAGAAGTAGATTCAGAATGAAAAATTCTAAAAAGGAATTCAATAGCTCTGTGTGCTTTTCAGAGATAAGAAAATAAATCCTTTGGAAATATTTGAGTAATCCTAATCTGATGGGAAGGAAGGGATAAGCATATTGGAATTATAAGATGGACTCAAAAGAGCGTTACCTGATGAAACCACTTATCAAATTAAAAAATGGGTGACACTAATAAACCTTGATGGTAATAACGAAATCACCAAGGAGGAGTTTATCTCTTCCATCAGAAGCTTTTATTCTCTCCAACAAATCAATAAGTTTTCAGCTTAGTATGAAAAATTACATCCAGCACTTAAAAAAGCACTGAATCAAGAAGATATACCAGCCGAACAGATTATTCACGATTTAAGTAATGCCATTGAAGACAGTGGACATACGAAGACTGAAACTTTTCATTTAATTGACATTAATCATAACGGACTTATTGATAAGACTTAGCTGTTAGATGGTCTGAAAAATATGGGGTTGCATGTGGGATTCATTGGTAAAGTGCTTACAGTTTTTGATCGCGATGCTTCAGGCGAGGTTAGTCTTGATGAATGGCTGAGTATTTTAGGAGAAGATGTCTAGATGGAAAATGTCGATTCTCCCAGTATTATGGCAGACGAATCAGTGATAGATAAAAAATCAACAAAAAAAGTTTAATAATCTCCCAAAAAATAATCAAAATAAATAAAAAATACGAAAAAAGAAGGAAAAAAGTAGACTAAGAAGTAAAGTAAGGCAAAACCTGTTCCAGCAAAATAAGAAAACTCTACAATCAAACCAAAGCCTGTACCTGAATTTTCAAATATAAAATAAAGCAAAGTAAAGCCTTTTTTTCCATCAAAATAGCAAAATCCAAAGATCACACCAAAGCCATAGGCTCCCAAATAAATATAAAAATCAAAAAAAATAACTGCCAAACCTTCAGCCTAATAAAAATAAAAATCACCTGTAAAACCAAAAATGAAAGCCTCTGACTCTAGTAAATCAATCAATACTCTTAAGGACAGTGGTAAAGTATCTCCTACCAAATTACCAGATAAGAAACCTATTAATAAAAGATTTGCGTAAGATTTAAAATAAAGTTAAGTGTATGAAGAGCCTAACGAAAGCAAAAACGATTATGAAAATGATTTTGAGAATGATAATATCGATGTCTAAGATTTGTAAAAATAGATTGCTGAAAAATATGCTAAATCGAGGAAAGAAATGCTCAGTACATTTGGAAAAAATTCAAAAAAAAGAACATCAGTGACTGAAAAATAACTGTAAACCTGTCTTTCATCCTTACAATTAAAAACACCGTTTGATGATAAACACATCAAGTATCTTTTCTAAAATAATGTTTCCACCAACGGACTTTTTATGTACGGTCAATGGCTGAACAGTCTCTTATAAAAATACAACATCCAAGTACAATAGAAGCAGTAGGACGTGAGTTAGAAGAAATAAGTGAAAAAATAATAAAAAAAGAAAGATGACTCTCCTGATATGATTAACATCAACAAGAAGAAATCATTAGAGAGTAAACTTGACTCTCCTGATTTGATTAACATTGCCAAGAAAAAATCATTGTAGAGTAAAATCAAGAAAGAAGAGCAACCAGTATAACAATAAAACATTTTCAATCCAAGTGGTATCAAATAGTGCACTTCTGAATTAGAAAATAAGAGCAACTTAAAAGAAGGCGAAAAGAAAGGGTAAAATAATTAACACTTTTAGGATCTTAACCATTTGGTCGTGCAGGACAAAGTTCACACTTCTTAAGGCTATAAGCTTTCAAATTATATTACTTGCGATAAAGAGCTTGAACTGCTAAACAACCAATATATTCCAACCACAAAATCGTTGAAAAAAAATAAGAAATATTTTCAAGATAAATCTTTTCCTCCTGAATATAAATCATTGACTGATCTCGACCCTTCCTCCTCAAAGATAGAATCTGTGTCTTTGATAAAATGGAAACACTATCGTGAAATATATAAAAATCCTCAATTAGTCTAAGGCAAGATCGAGCCAAACGATATCGATCAGGGCTCACTTGGCGATTGCTATTTTCTATGCTCACTTGCAAGTTTAGCTGAATATTCAAGGCTTATTTAAAGATTATTTTAATACTATGACTTAGAATGTGGATATTTTTTAGTATGGCTTTGCATTGACGGTCATTGGAAACTCTTTGAAATCGATGGCTATATTCCCGTTGATCCGCAAAGTAGTAAACCTATTTTCAGTCATGGAACTAACGAAGAACTTTGGGTTCTTTTACTTTAAAAAGCCTATGCTAAAGCCTACGGATGCTATGAGCATATCATCGGAGGAGTTTCATATGAGGCCATAAAAGATCTTTCAGGCGCTCCCGGACAGTCTTTTGCTCATAAGAAAAACGATAAAGATGTCATATGGAGTAAACTACTGAACGCAGATAAAAATCAATTTATTATGACTTGTGGAACAGAGTAAAATCAAGATGGAGTCTAGAAGTTAGATGGACATTCAGAGAATATCACAAAGGAAGGAATTGTACTGGGCCATGCCTATTCAATTTTACAAATAGCCGCCTATAAAAATTAAAAATTAATACAACTTCGCAATCCTTGGGGATAAACTGAATGGAAGGGCTAGTGGTCGGATGAATCTAAGAAATGGACACCTGAAGCAAAGGCAGCATTAAATTACAATGTTTTCGCAAATGATGGTATTTTTTGGATGCCTTTCTTAGCGTTCATAGACAAATACGCAACCACAGCCATAAATTACATCCGTCCAAGTTATTACTATACATCTGAAACCCGCAGCACTATCAAAAACCTTCTCATTAAAATATAAGGCAATATTTTTAAGCATGGATTTGTGATGATTTCTCAACATGATCATCGTCAAAATGGTTTGCCAGCTAATACTGCGTATAGTCTTTGTCGGTTGATTGCTTTGACGTATAAAAATGGCAAAGTGATTCGAAAAATAGCAGATGAGAGCTATCTCTATCAGCGAGAAAGTTCAGTTGAAATTGCAGATATAGAAGAAGGAGCTGAAGTCATTGTAATGGCAAGCCTTGATCAAGAAGTTTAAGTGTAATTGTGTACTTATGCTGATAGTAAACTCTAATATGAAACATAATAGGATTTTGATAGCATGCTTGTCTATATGGAGGGATTAGCAAAAATGGAGCCAAGTACTAATGTAAATATTGCCAAAGATTTCAAATCTTGGCTTACGGCTGTGGGTTAAATAGTATTCTATGTCTTCAAGAACACTTCTAATAAGCCCTTCACAATAAATATGTAACTAAACAAGCCGCAAAATATCACATTGGTTCCACAAGGTGGCAAGCGAATTTTGAAACTTGGAGTGGGCGGCATCGAATGTGTAAGAGGAAAGATTATTAATTTAAAAAATCCTTACAGTTTTGGCGAGATGTCTTATTCCATCGGTTGATATGACATTATAGCTCATCTTTCTATATTTTGAATTGAATCAACTGATATTTATGACTGATTTGAAGTAGGCTATATTGATTTTATAGAGATGAACTACTCCACAAATGCGCTCCTAACATGGGTCTCATAGATAACGAAAGTAAATAAGAAAGTTATATAGAAACCGGTCTCTAACCTGAATTAACTTTCCACTGGAGTTCACTTTGGCATCCTTCTCAACCATATGCTGAAGGGAAGATTCGGCATTCACAAAATCAATTTTCAAGCTAAAATGTAAGTCCAAAAGCTCAATAATTTGAAAAAGTTAATTGATGGAATGAAGGAAAACAAAATTGATCAAAGTTTTGACGTAAGAAAATATTAAGTTAGATTACAAAGATTGCGAAAGAAAGCAAACAATAGATTCTATGGGCACTTCAATGGTTTAGAAAAGAGATGGACAAACGTGATACAGGGTCGGAGAGGCAAAGTAAGTCAAAATAAAAAAAGAATTTTAGAGTCACCTATAAAAAAGATTATGATACCAGATCAAAATCAAGGCCTAAAATTATACAAAAGGACCAAACTGGGATAAATCCAATTACGAAGGACTTTTTTAACGAGATAAAAGTAGTTAATTTGGTTTCCATTCCCAACTATGGAGAAGATAACAAACCTAATCAAGCCTAACCAAGAGATTAGTAAAAACCGTAAGTTCTGCCAGCCTAGGAAATAAAATATCCCTAAATTAATTTTTACTTGAAAAGTGAATAGACTTAAAATAATTCAAATATTGCTAACATAAATACTTCATACCGTAATACTACTGCCAATCTTATTGAAGAAAAGAGAGAAAAAGTTGATAATCCTCGCTCTGAAAGAATTCAAAACATCCCAACAGCAAATCCTATCCTCCAGAAATACGAAGAGAAACCGATTTCTTAAAAAAGAAGTGTGCGGTTTACATCGGGGGAGGGCATCTGTAGGCAAAATGATGCAGTTTCTCGCTCAAAAGAAAACCGTTCCCTTTCAAAGAAAAAATCTTGCTTGAAATCCCCCAGTGCCTCTGTCAAAGTATTAGCGAATACTTTACCAAAGGCTCCGAGTGCAAATACAGGAAAGAATGAAAACCAATCATGGCCATCAGGCTTTTAAAAGTGATTTGATTAATCCATGAAATCGATATATTTTAAAATAATATAAGAAATGAAGGATAGAGGGCGAGGAGTGAGTGCTCAGCTAAACTCTTCATCAAATTCCGTAACTCAGCCAGTCGGATAGCAAAAAAACGTGCGGCGAACCCAACAGATAAAGGCTCTCCACTCGTAATTTGAAGATCTCAAGAAGAAGATAAAAGATGTGGAAAGTAAGAATGAAAAGATTATTGAAAACATACACAAGCAGTACGACTTCAAGAAGAAGCCTCAGACCATGTAGTATATGGTCGACAACGAGCCTATTGTTTATTATGAGCAGCAGCAATAAAGAAGAAAATCGCAAGTGTCGGGAGATAATCAAAGCAATGTGTCAGGTGACAGCGAATGCGAATTCAAAATGAAGGGACCTCCCATTAATAGAAATGCAAATAACAGCAAAAAGCATTTGAAGTCTGCCTTCCATCACAGCACAGAATTTAAACAGATCAATCAAGAACCCGAAGAAAGAGATACTTTCAATCCAACCACAAGCAAGGTCAGCAGTCATTCAATGCGTCCGCCTCTCCCAAATAATCAAAATAGCCAATTTGGCTTAACTATGGGTTCACAATTGAGCATGAAAACTATGCAGTCGCAGCAACAATTCCAAATGAATTAAATGAATGCAATGAATCCCTTTCAAGTATCGATGCAGCTCCCTACCTACCCGCAAAGCGTTCCAAACATGGCCTTGAGTCAAGTCGGGTCAGTCTACGGTCAGAACTACCCTCCCGTTAATTATCAATTGTAGTAGACTCTGAGACGTTAGCGATAAAAGATAAAAATATTATAAAAATAATTGGAGGACAGAGAGTCAGACACGGCTACCCTTAAAAAGCTACAGAAAAAATATGGTCTGCTGTCCACCTCCTACAGTGAAGTCGTGGAGGGATTGTTAGAATAGTTTATGTAGTAAGTGATAAAGAAAAAGATCTATGAGATCGATAAATATGTTCGAAAGAACGATAATAAATTAAAGCGACTGCAGCTTAAAATCAAGGATAAGGAGGAGGAGTATAGATCCAATCGAATTATACAAGAGCATCGCTCGAAAAGATCGAGCTCGAGGACAAAAAGGGACACTTCGCCCAAGCAGACTTATTATAATAGTGTGACGAGTGCACCCAAAATACCGATAAGAAAGGTAAATTCTCAGCTATCACCACCTCCTAATATAGACAGTGCCTCAAGATCAAAGGGGAGTGATATGCTGAAATCGAGTCAATAATTTACAGTGATCGCCAACGGATACGAATAAATGATAAAAGTGAAAAACAAAGATTACGAGGCGTTATAGCAGAAGTTGAAACAAAAAGATAAGGACCTTACTGAAATGACAATCAAATGTTCCAAACTTTAATCCAAAATTGCAGATTATGCTGACATTCCTAAAAGCAGCAAAGATAGAAAGAATTCAGATAAATAGGAAAATTTATTGTTTAATTTGGATTTTGATGAGTAGAAGGAAACGGAAATCAGAAATTTAAATATAAAAATTTAGTAATTGGAAGCATAATTAAAAAGTAAACTCAATTAACTCAAAGATAAAAATGCTGCTTTAGATAAGATCAACAAAAAAACTTTATAATTAGAGTCAAAAAATAAAAAAATAGAAGTTGAGTTAATCAAACTACGGGAATAAAATAAAAAATCATCAGCATTAGCCAGGTCTGATAATGACCTACAAAACGCTTTGAAAAAGCTGTAAACCTAACTGCAAGCAAAAGACAGAGAGTGCAACCTATTGAGATAAAAATGCAGCAAAATTGAAAGTGAAAAAATATAACGATAATGTTAAAATTTTACATTTAGCAACAAAATTAAGAAGGTATAAAACTTACTGAACGTGAAATAGGAAAAGATTCAAGAGCTGTAGAAGATAATACAGAGTAGTGCTGGGGCTGAAATGGGAGATTTCTTATAGAAGAGTATGTATTGTTAAAAATTTGATCCCAAATAAATACATCAAATGCAAGCGGATAAATAAAAACTTGAAGAGGAACTCACTCATCAAAGGGAGGAAATATTTGCTTTAAAAAAAAATAATGAGACCTATTTTAACAGATACAGCGAGTTAAAAGTGACCAATTAAAATTTGAAGAGAGAACATGACACTTTGATGATTCAGAACGAAAGTATGAAAATTAATCTTAAGGCAATGGAATTCGATAAGTATGGCCAATCGGAAGCAAAAAGCCCTCTTCAGAAGCTATTAGATGAGGGAGATTGCGTATCGTAGGAAGATGACAACTAAATTCGAGAAGAACTCGAGTAATTAAAGGCAAAGTTCTAAGAAAGTCAAAAGGCATTGAAGTATCAGAAACAAGAAAGTCTTGAATGCAATACAAGGCTGATAAAACTCAGCAGTGAAATGAGTTATTATCAATAGTTGTTGTCATAGAGATAGGGAAAATATGAAAAACTACGAAAATAATTCGAATAAAATAAAATTCAGGTTAGCCAATTACAAACCGCTCTCGAATAAAAGGAGGAATAGTTTGAAGTGGAGAGGAAGGTAAATAATGAGAAGATCAAGGAGATATAGTCTCAGTTTCTCGAGTATGAGCAGTAAATGAGAAACAAATAGTAGAATATTTTGACAGAAACTCAGGGTCTAGGCGATCTGAGAGCTTCAAGATTCTCTGACTAATCCTTTATAACCTATAAAAATACTTTTAATTAGGTGAATGCTAGAAACGAGCAATTACAGTAAAAATTGAAGGAGCAGGAAAAAGCCCTTGAGGTGCAGCAATAAATGGAGAATAAAATAGTTGGTGAATACCGGCAGAATATCGACAAGATTAAGGTTGAGTTAAGGGAAAAAGGCAAGACAAACGAACAGCTAAGTGAGGAAGTTTAATCATTGAAAAGAAAAATTAGAATCATGGAGCAAACTGAAATTAAGTTAAAGGAAATAGCCAAAAATGAGAATGAAGAAGAACAACTTTTAGGAGCTCCCAGTCAGAGGATCATGGAGTTAGAGTTAGAACTAGCATAGGTAAAATAAATCAACTCTAAACTTACAGCGATGGAGCAGTAACTATTTAAGCAAGTATCAGACAAAGAATAGTAGTATTAAAACTTTGTCAGAATCATTCACGATAAAAACAGCAAAATTCAAGAGTTGTAGGAAATACTGGAACTTAAAGAAATAAATTTGAGCAGCCACATTGTTAACTCTCAGCACAAATCAAAATTCCGTGATTCAATGAACAGTCAAAGCAGTCTACGTTACTCCATGCTCAGCAATAATATTCAGATGAAAGATAAAACCATAGATATGGACTTATCTGAAGCTGGATAATCCTTTTTTGAAAACAACCAAAGTATGATTTCCAATGTTTCTGAAGTGTTTGGAAGAGAAGAGTTTCCCTATTAAAAAATGCATTTAAGAAGGGTGGAGCAACGCAGGTTATTTGAAAAGACTGCAGCTTATATAAAATCTTTAAAAAATGCTATCGACTAGAAGAGTAAAAGGATTAAACTTCTATAGAAAAAGATCGACTCATTAAGAAACTCATAATTAGTCCGCAAAGATATCTATGATATTAAAGACTCTTTTTAAGGTAATCGTGAAGAAGTATTCAAGGACTATCTAAGCGTGCAACTGGATAACACTAACTCTCAACGTTATCGATACAAGCAGTTAGAACATTAAACAAAACTAACTATCGAAGAAAACAATATTCTTAACAATCAAGTATCATATGTTTCATTTAGATTTAAGCCATGCAAAACGAGCTGTAAAAATCTGAATAGCAATAAGCTGGTCTGATGAAGGTCAAGGATCTTTATAAAGACGAAATTAAAGCGCTTAATAAAAAACTTCAGGATCAAGCCAAAGTTTATGAAGACGAAGTTAAAAAGGAGCGACAAAAAGTATAGCAGAGTCAATCCGTTCAAAAAATGTAAGCTATCAAGCAGCTTTACTTAAAGATTATGGAGATCATAGTAGCCTTGTAAATTGAGGGGCCAAAATCAAACAAACGTGAAGAGCGTCGCAGATTACTACAAGATTACGTTAAAGTGTTCTGTAATCTACTGGATTTATAATCATCAGTGAGAGATAAACTTTTGACGGACCTAATAAAATGACAAAGATTAATTTTGATGATGTTTATTAGATTTGGTAAACATGTTGATTAGTTGGTTCATAATATAACATAATATCATTGGAGCACAAAACTTTTTTACATCAAAACATTTAATGAAGTTAAAACAACTGATTGAGATAGGGCTCACTGGAGATTGTGCAAAGGTAGTAGTAGATGGTTCGAAACATGTTTTGCATTTACTGAGTCTTGGTGCTCTTGCCTCCCATGTTGTTTTTGGCATTCAATGGGTCCATCAAATTAAACCGCATTTGTGGAAAATCTAATATCTGAATCAATTCTTTCCCCTCCTCATCTTTTTACTTCCCCTCAAAATCGTACTAAAAATAGAAACCATAATAGAGAGCTAGATGATAGAAGAGATGGCCAATATTATTAGTAGGAATGCTCTTAACAACTAAATTAATCATCAAAAACAAAGTATAAGTTTTTAATCCTCCCTGAAAAGGGTCATGAAGATTGAACTTCTCACAAAGTTTACGATATACAAAGAAAAGAGGTTTGATCTGAGAGTAAGCTTCAATTGATTAGGTAATATAATTTACATAATTGCGATTTTGATTATTTCTGTGAAAAATAGCAATGTCCAGTTTTTGGTTGTTGTATTTAGGTCCTAACTATAATTTAATACTATTAATCTTGTTTTTATTTAAGACTATGCTATCAATACTTAGTTAAAGTCTTCTAGCTTTTAGTTTTTTGTAAATGCGGTCGAGAACTGACTAAAAATCGATATAATCTGTATTGATTGGCACCAAATTCATATTAATGTCTGAATAGTTCGACCACAGCCCAGTTGCGAAAGAACCCACAATTTAAAGAGCTATTCCGTATTTATGTGCTATTTTTTAAATGCTCTTGAAAAATGATTCCAACAACTGCCAAGCATTTCTATATTTTTATTCAGAAGTATTATAAAACTTCAAAATTTAATCGGAAAGAATTTCAAAATTAACCTAATGATTTTAACTATTCTCATAATCTACTTCTTCCTCATTTTTTGAGAGATTTTCTGATACACTCTATTATCCTATTTATATTTATTCTTCTTTTTCCTCCTGAGGGACATCGTTTTCAATATCTTCTTGATAGTCTAACTCACTGAAATCTATTTTTTGAGAGCAAATATTCGATTCAATTTAAAATATTTCAGAAGCAGACACTGAATCTTCAATCTTTGTTTGCTGATTAAGAGTTATAATCGATTCCTTATCAAATGAATTTTACACGTCATCAACAGACTATTCTCTTTCCAGCAAATTATAAAAAATTACACAGTCAGAAAGATTCAATCCCACATCCTTGGCAGTCTAAAACACAGTCTTTCCAAGTCCATTCAACTAGTCAAAATTGGCTTTATATTTTAGCAACATGACGATAAGTTTATTGGCCAGCTCCTTATGATGAATATAAAGTTTAACGACTTCATGAGAAATAGTATTTCCACTAGTTTTAAGATGAGAGTTCGGATTTACTCCGACCCGAAGTAATAATTCAACAGTAGAGCATTTTAGTTCATCGATCGCCTAATTGAGGAGACTGTAACCATTAGCCGTTTCTGACTTTATCTATATCCTATTAATAATACGTATTGAGGATGATGCTAGAACAATAAAATAAGGATTAGATTTGTAGTTTATTAGTTTGGATTTTTAATAGCGTAAAAAGCAGCGTTTCTACCACTAGGATCAGTGGCCTACAAATCAAGCATAGAATAAGTTAACAGAGTTGATATAGATTGGGCGTTACCGCGAGCGCATGTATGCATCAGTATTGAAATTCTATCCTTATATCCGAGATAGTTGATGTCTGCTTATTTTTTGCCAGTGTAGTGTCGAAAATGAGTGAGCAAATGCACATATTTTGCGAATTCTGGATGTCTCGCTTTCTAAACAGCCACAGTAGTTAGAAATAAATTGAGATAGGTCTCTTGAGAGATATCGTATTTCAAAAGAGCGGCTTAAAACTACGAGTAATCTGTTTTTGAAGAACGAAGGAGGGCATTAAGTTGAGAATAAGCCTGCATTCTACTTTGGATATAATTAAAAACTTTAAATAAATTAATCGTTGAGTTGATTAAGCGATAGAATGATGTTCAAATTCTACTGGCAGTGGCAATAGCCCAACACAATATTCATCATTTTATTTCTTGGATACTTCAACTAATTTTATGCTAAATAATCCAAAGTTTTCGCCATTTATCTATTATTTATTTAATTGGCTTGAATTAAATAGCACCATTTTTTGATTATTTGCTCACCAACTCTAAAAATCTCTAATATTTGCTCTCAATAAAATGTACTAATTTTGATATGGTTTTAATAAACATCTTAATTATAAATGCTGGTTAATTTATTAAAAATTACAGGAATATCTGTCCTCGCAGGTGGGTATTATCTCAATCAATATAATCGCATTAGCCTAACCAATCCCTGGTTTCGACAACTATTTGCAACGATCGAATCTCATGTAATATGATGACCATGCAGAAACCACAATATTCACAAACCATTTTCAAGATGCTCATTCAGCTTGGATTTGTCGAACGATAATAATTACTTTAGAACTATATCATGAAAAGCGGGTTTGACCTTGAAGGAAGTTATCTAAAAGAGCTCAGTGAATTAGGTTTCCGCGGAGTGGAAGTTGGTCCCACATCATACAATCCAAGTCTTGAATAAGATCCTCAATTCTATTTTGGTATTAACAATGTCATTGCCAACGTCTGTACTTTTCATCAAAATAATAATAGCCCTACTTTTGAAATATAAATATGCATAGCTCCCAACCATGAGGTCCTGAAGTATACTCCTTATCTTCTCAAATAAAACATCTGCGAAGCTCTTAAAAATTATATTGGAATGCAGAAACTTACTTAGCAAAACATAGTAAATAACCTTAATTTGGATTTTCACAGAGGATAGTATCATTTGGAAGAACATAACCCAGAAGTAATAGCCATGAAGAGTCAAATAAAGGATTAATGCAACAAACTCATCGTGGAATTAAACACAAATCGCACCCATCCCATAAATATCAATTTTTTAGAGAGGAAGAAGGGCTATTTATAATGGTAAAAGCTTCTGGGCTTCATTTTAGGCCGTGAATCTCTTTGATGTTCAATATGTATTCTTTCAAATAGGACTGCATCATTCTATCATTTCATCAGAGTCATCATTCGCTCCGGAAGAGCTACTTTCCTCTTATTTTTTTTTCTCTCGTTATTATCTTTTCACCTGATCACGATTTGAAGTTTTGTGATAGTTGTCATTACGACTAATGCCCTTTGTTTTGCTTATTTAGTAGTAGGCTTTTTTTTTAACGTAGTTTCCTAATTTTTGTTTGTTAATGACCCATCTGTAGTATTGGCTGTCATGGCCATGAATTTATTGCTTTTTTGAGTCTTTATTAGTAGCCAATCGGCAGTACAGTTTTCTTTTGACTCCTTCTAACTCGTACTCATTTAATTCATACCATACTGCATAACTTTATATGTACTATCAGCTTAATCTTTCATTCCTATTCCCTTCAGATGAGGCTGTATCGCTTCCTCAGCTTCTTCTTTGGAGTTAAATGAGATATTGCAGGAAGAATCGTTGATCCATTAAATTCTAAAATGAGGGTTGACATGAAAATAATTCCGAATCATTTCATTGCTCATATAGTCCACTCCAAATAGGTACCAAGTATTCTACCGAATTTGAATATTATCCTCCGAAAAATCAGGTACTTCTCGTTGAGCAAAGTATTCTATGTAAATATAATTGTACTTTCACCAACTTGCACCTTCAATTATGGGTAAAATTGTTCAATCCTTTGTTGGATTTTTGCTTTACGCTCTTGTAGATCATCAATTTATTCAAGTAAAATATTCTACAAATATTGAATATTCCCCGTCTCACGGGCTTTATGAATTTTGAAGAGTTTATAGTCAGTGAGTGTGAGTGGTTTAAACTCCGATCCGAATTTCAGTGCTCGATTTTTAAGTTGCTAATTGACTTTAGCTAGCTCTTGCTCCTCTTTGTTGAGTTCCTCCAAGGCAACGTCCATTAAACTATATATAATCTGTCAATATTTATTTAAACATATGCACTTAGGTAAGATCAAAATTATAGGCAAGCATTAATTTTAAATGAATTTGAATTGCATATTTATAATATTTAGAATAAGGGAAGCATCAGATGATTCACATAATTGTGCACTTGCAAGATTATGATTTAGCAATTGCTTGTTCCTTTTTAGGAGGACTTTAACGAGGCACGCTTATATTCGGCAAGGGCTTTTTAAGAACTGATGAATCATGCCCCTTTTTTGTGATTTTGTTGTTATCAAGGGTTTGCTCAATTTCGATAGGATGGCTTGAGATTTGTTATTCGATAACTTCCGGTTTTTATGAGACGAATACATTCCTTTAAACTTAATTCTACTCACCCAAATTTTATCCACTGATATTTGGAACTGGTTTTAAATGTAAGATTTAACTGCTCACTTCGTTATTATCGACTTGATAAACTTTTTCAGGTAAGGCACTGATCATCTCCTCCACTGCCTATTTCATGACTGAATATAATTACTGATTTTGTTCAGCTGATATTTTTTCAACTACAGGCTATGCTACTTCATTTCCTTTTTCAACTTCACATAATTTTTAAGGCAATTGTTATAAAACCTGTATCTTGGATTGGTGATCAACAATTTCATGTTAAACAATTGGTTTTTCTGCATTATCCACATTAATATCCTTTCCCAAATATTTTCGAATACTTTATCTTTACTCTCCGAAACCAGTTTGTTAATGATAATTTTAGACATTTATCTTCACAATAGATGTTTATTATTTTTATGGGTAACTCAAGATTATTGGTTTTTACAGGATTACTTACTACTTTTTCGATACTTATTGACTAAAACCTTCATGACCCATTATTTCTTTTTATCCTTCAACATTGCTTTAAAAATGTGGTTCATTTTTCAATTATTATGATACTTTCAACTCTGGTTTCGACTACACTTGGCTTTATAGCACAATCTATACTGTCCTTTACTCAACCAATTACTTCTCTTATTTTCTAGGCTCAACTTATGATTATTTTACATTTTATACATATATTTTTTACTCTTCAAAATGCGCTTCGGCAGAAATAGCAATTTCATGATTTTATTAAAATTTTATTTATCCTTTGGCAGGATGAACTTCATTTTAGGTGTCAGCTATTGGTTCATGTTACTGGTGAATTTAGTGATGGCTATCTAACCTAATGATCTATTCAACTATTTAAATATTCTCTTTAATATTAACTTAATTTTTATTATATTATTCTTTATCCAATCTCCTTTCACTTACTTCTTATTTAAATTATATATGTTCAATGATATTGTTTGATTGCTCAGGAGAATGGTCCGCGAAAGTTGATATTGTTTCTTACTGAATAATCGCTTCTACTGCTCTTTAGTTGGTTTCATTTTTGATTACCTCTGGAATTTTTTAATCTTAATGGATCTCACCAAAATGCTAACTTTCATGTTTTGTGGATTCAATGGGAATTTAAAAATGCTCCTATTCCTAAACTAACGCTATTTGTTTCTGCTCTTAAATATGATGACTTAAATCTTTAATCACATTTTATTCTTCTGTATTTCCATGTTCTTTCTCAGTTTTTTCTATCTTTTAGGTTTAAACTACTTCCTAAGCCCCTTCTATTTAATTTTCTTTCTCACTACTAATTTGAGCATTTTATATTTTTTAGGTCTGTTCTAAGTGAACATGTTAAGGCTGATGAAATTACTAATGTTAATCACTTTCCCTAATAGAATGATTAATCTATTCTTACTTTTATTTAAGTTCTAAATTGACTTCTACTTCTGGTATAGTTAATTCTACTTTCTATTTGTCTTCTTATACAAATATTTCAGCTGTTCCATGTTAATTCTGAGTGATAACAACTTCTGATGCATTCTCTTCATGAACTTAGCCTTGAATAATTATTTCTTCGTGTTTTATTTACACTTATATTGGCAATTAAGAAATGGGTTATTTTTAAATTGTATATTCAATTTATTATTTATGAACAATATTAGATTGCGTTATTTTTTGTTCAGTTTCTTAATTAATATTTCCTTGGATAACGGTCCCAATATCCAGTGAAACTTACTTTTCTTCATTAATATTTTATGATTGATCTTGTCTTATTTAATTTTAGATAACTGCATATTAAACTTCCTTTATTATTTATTATTATCTTGCGTGTCCTTCAACTTCCTCTTTAGCATCTTTTTATTACTTGTTAACAATTTATTCCTCCACATCTTCGAATTAACTTCCTTCATTTACTTCATCATTTTCATTAACTTCAACATTTTGTTAATTTTCTTTCAATTAGAAAATATCCTTGTTAATTTACACAATTTATATCTCATCCTCTCTCCTTTCCTCAAAGTTCTAATTTTTAGGCAGCAGAACTAAATCTTAACTTTCATCGTTCAGATTAGACTTATTCTAATTGACCTTAAAATAATTATCCCTCTTGATACTTTCCAAAAGGTCATTGTTTTCACTCAATTTCAGCCCTTCTCCAAGTTGATGATACTCTCCTACTTCTAAATCTGATATTGCACTCTTGGCAGCTGAGATGTTATTATCAACTTATCTCTATGATTGATCTATATGTATTTCTCACTTGTATTGTTGAGGCCTCAGTTGTAAAGTCTGCAGTGATCTGACTTTACCCTTCAACTTTTTAATGTTTTAGGTAAAGATTGTGTTCTGGAATTGATGATTGTTGTTGATGAAGTGCAGCTTGAAATGGATCTTTATTGACTGAGCCTTCCACAATTTTGGAGCCTCTGGCTGTCATATAGCTTTCCCTATTTTAAAAATCACTATCATCGGAATAAATAGCTTCTCCTTGATTTTCTTAATCACTAGACATTTCTGAATCCTAAATTATAAATCTACAACTCGTCATCAAATTGTATCCATAAAGATTGAAAACTATTTTTTGTGGTTTTAATAAAAAAATATTGAAAAGG
>Ga0302268_1000405_pt1 | contig 27112 bp, 19 predicted proteins | sample III_Bog_E2_1_FD_194554 | JGI IMG/M metagenome (GOLD analysis project Ga0302268, IMG submission 194554) | Peat permafrost microbial communities from Stordalen Mire near Abisko, Sweden - III_Bog_E2_1 | ecosystem: Environmental > Terrestrial > Soil > Wetlands > Peat | place: Sweden: Abisko... | reverse complement strand
TTACACTGATTTACACAGATTATTAAGGTCTAATAAAACAATTTGTTATCCATTGAATAATAGCTCATTACGACAAGTTATATAGTAGGGTGAAAAAACAAAAATATGGTACATTCCGGTTTATCGGAAAGGTTTTTATTTAAGACCTTTATTATTAGATATTAAACCTAGTATAAAACCAAATCACCCAGGATTAATACCTTATCCCCTTATTTTAAAATTAATGACCAACTTTCATTTTGTAAGTAATAATTTATAATTGATTCATTTTTACACAGCCTGCTAGGGGCTTGGGCAGTTTGTTTCTTAAGAACTTTAATTTCGCCTGCGGAAACAAAAACGTTATAAAACAAACGGGATTAAATTGTAAATTGTAAATAAAAGCCCTGCCTGATTGTCATTCGACAACCTTGCAGGGCTTTTTTATTTTTGATTCCTTTTTTAAATTATTCTGCTATACAAACTTTAAATTCATCATGAAATTTAGCCGGTAATACTATAATTTAAACGGATCGGGATTGTTGGTTCGCAAAAAAAATTGAATCACAACTAATTGGAGAGGTTGAAATTACAAAATTTCTGTTTTGCCTTTTTCTAAACGTTTTGCAGCTTTTTCGGCACGTTTTTCTTTCAAGCTCTTAACAGGAGCCTTTTTGTCTGATTTTTCCTTACCTTCTTTTTCTTTTGACATTTTCTTTGATATTTACTTCCTGTTTTTCAAAGCTATTTTTATTACTAAATGAACAAATATAAATTGATTCCTGCGGTTAAACAGGTTTTCAATTCATTCAATGATTTTATGCGTTAAAAATAATCTTTTAAAACTCTTTTCAAATTCACAGAAATACATTATGCGTTTTTGTGGACGTATTTTATTTGTTGTTACTCTATCATGAAAAGTTATACTGAAACAGTATTCCAATTACATAATACATTCATTTTACCTGTTTATTTTTTAATACTGAAGATTGAAATTTAAAAATCATATTAGCGAAGGTGATTTACCTCAGCTAATACAGATTTTTATTTATCCTTCAGAATTGTATGTGAATAGTTCGAATTGAATTTCACTTTCATATACTTCATAAACTCCAGGATTGTAACTACAGCTTTAGACTTTCTTGTTTCTTTTGCTAATTATCAGTGAATAGCAATACCAATTGTTGAAACACCTGTTGATAAATCAAGGAATGCTCCGATATTTCTTGATAAACGATATTCTGTTCCAACATGTAAATCAAGATACAAAGGATCAACCTCATGATAATATGTTCTGTCACCACTATAATCTGCATTCCATGTAGTATTAACTATGTCAAAGCCTAAAGAGCCCGCAACATAAAAGTTCCAGCGACGACCTGCATGAAGTAACTGATCCAAATAAAACGTACCTTTTACACCAACTGGAGTTACGTAAGTCGTATAATTAGGATCAGAATACGTATACAAGGTTATAAAAGGAGCTAATGTGAAATTTCTGGCTACTCCAAATTCATAGTTGATGTTAAAAACAGGTAATGTATGACCTTCGTAACCATAGTATGTGGAATATCCGCCAATACCCAAACCGATATTTAAAACATTACCGTGTCCGTCAGAAAAATTATTATTCTGAGCTGATAAATTTGTTCCTAAAGTGATTAGGAATAATACAATTGAAATTTTTAATACTTTCATTTTTTTATTTATTTAGATAATTATATGATTATAAAATGTTGATTGGTTAGTGTTATCTGAATGCTGTTATCTGTTTCCATTGTCGTGATGATCATGACCTCTGTCATTGCCCTGATTATGACCTCTGTCATTTCCACGAACCTGCCTTGGGTTATTCTCCCGGCCATGGTTTCGATCAAAGTTTCTTTGAGGACCTCTGTCATTGTTACGAACAACACCTCTGTTTGGTCTTTGCATATCATGTCCTCTTCCGTGGAAATCATGTCTTTCACCAATATTCCGTTGTTCACGTCCACGATATCCTTTGGCATATCTCATTCTGTTCTCTCTGAAATGAACATAAGGGTAGTTTCCATGATAATCGTTCATTACAACTTTATAACCGCCGTATAAATCATAATTCCGGTAACGGGCCGGTAAGTTCCGGCTATGAATCCATCTGTGATCCTGAAAATAAATAAATGTTGAATTATTTACATCGTAGTAGCTTTCAATATCGGGCAGATAATAATAACGGGTGCCATTATAACCGGCTGGACCCCAGGCAGGGGGTGTACCAACATTCAATCGTACCGATACCTGACCTTGCATTGAACCGGCAAAAATCAGCATCATTCCAAAGACTATTAATCTAAATGTTTTCATTCTGTTTTGTTTTAAAATTTATATTACTTTTCACTTTGCAAAGGTGAGGCCTTTTCGGCACGAATGCATTACACAATTAATGGAAAAAGTTACAACATTCACACATTTAGTTGCATTCATTGTATATTTCAATCCATAACAATTACAAGATAAATAAACATACTTAATTGTATATCTTATATTTATCTTGTATCTTATCATTATTAAACTGAGTCGAATAAAACTTTTTAATAAGCTTGACATATTGAATAAACAAATACAATACCGGTTTATTGCCTGATCATTCAAAATTAAATTATCCGGATTGTTCAACCCTTTAATATAAAAACTTTTAGTTAATGACAAAAAACAATATAATTTCTAACAGTTACGAAATAAAATATTAAAACAAAACATCACCACAAAAATCACAAAAGAATTACAAAAGTTAAGTTTAAATTCCATCAAAGTCAATATTAAGCACACAAAAGATTTTCAGTTTTTAAAATTAGCTTAAATCGTTTTTAGTATTTTTAATTTTTGTGTTATTTATTGTAAAATATAATTACTATTGTGATTCTTTTGTGTCTTATGTGGTAATTCTTTTTGTTGTATGTTGTTCAATATGAATCAATTTTGTTATTATTTATTTTTTGTCATATCCTTAGATAAAAACTTTAAATCAATAGCCAAATAGACAGCATAAATCCAATAAAACCAACAACCTCTGTAAGCACAATAAAGATTGAAATGCTTAGCATAAATTTTAAAATCGCTGCTAAAATTAAAGAAAACTACAAACATTGAACTTTTTAATCTGAACCTTTCCTAAATCAATTTTGTTTTATAGTAGAATTTGTCAACTTATTAATATAAAAGTATATATAAAAAATAATCGTTAATTAAATGGAAATGATCCGAATAAATACTAAGAGTTCTTCCCGTGGGTGGAATTCATATTTTATCCTGTATTTTAGGACATTACAATTGATTGTTTGTAAAAGGAGGTAAAATTTACTCTGTTCTGTTATATCAGAAGAGGAGAAAAATATCTCCTGATAATATTCAGTCAAAATAAAAAATAAGTTTTGACACATAGTTGCACAAAGTAGATTTATCTGAATGAGGTTGTAGTCATCAGGTAATAATTTTCTAAGTTTATATTTTAAACAGTTGAATTTCTGAGTGCAACTATGTGTTTTAAAGAAATGATACCGGTATTAAAATGAACCGCTTTCAGACATTTAATATCATTTTATTCTTCATTATCATGCAACTTACAAAATCGAAGGCTAAAAACAATACGGTAGACGATTATTTAAGCGAACTACCCGATAATGTGTTCAGTGCTTTGGAAAACATCAGGCAAATTATTAAATTTCTTGTTCCTGATGCAGAAGAAACTATCAGTTATCATGTTCCATCGTATAAGTTCAAAGGAATGCTGGTGGGATTTGGAGCCTCTAAAAATCTCTGTTCATTTTTCGTTATGAGTTCAACACTAATGAAAGAGTTTGAGAAAGAAGTTAAAGACTTTGACACTTCAACCGGGACCATACGATTTACACCTGAGAAACCCATTCCAAATGAACTGATAACCCGTATCGTCATGACCCGCGTCGCTGAATACGAAGCAAAAGCACTGAAAAAAATAGTTGGTAGTTAACAGAATGTTTTAATTAGCAGGTAGCATCATAGTCATTTACCAATGGACTAAAAGTATCATTTATTATAATTATCTTCAAAGACTCTTAATTCAAAAAGTCTGTAAAACTGTATGAAAATAAATCTTTTAAACTACTATATTTGTCTAAAATATGATTATCAATATATTGATTGATAATATAAACAGCAAGGTATAGGCTTCATTAAGTTCATAAATTCCCAAATCAATACTCTTTGTGCAACCCGGGTTCAATATATGTTTTTAACATCATATTCCCAATTTATTTAACACGCTCATTCTATATTTCTCACATTTATATTCTACATTTGCCAATAAATTCTTCGACAAAATCTGCTTTTTGATGAGTGAATCTGCTTTAAAATTCAGAAAAAGCCATCAAAGTTCACTCCCCCCTGATTTACATTTAAACCTCATTGATTTTAAATTCATCCATTCCGGGTATGCTCTGCCTTGTTTGAGTCTTGCTTCAACATCCGGGAACGCTTTAAATTCTTACTATAGGTATACCTACTCCCTATCAGGGATGTATCATATCATTTATTAATATGATACATCTATGATAGAGAGTTGAAACATCTATGATAGAGACTTAATACATCCCCGGAGGATGAAGCAAGTTTGAAGAAGGTTGGAAACAAGTTTGAAGAAATAAAATGTGAAGAAATGGTTGAAGAATTGAGGTTTCAGAACATACTTCCAGCGTTTCGCATTTGAAGAGTTTGGAGAGTTTGAAGATTTTGAAGGGTTCGAGGGGCTCGAGGGGCTCGAAACCGTATCTGACTCTTTAAACTTTATTGATAATAAAGTTTTTTTCGGGATTTGCTTGCAAAAATAAAACTTTTACAACAAATCACCAAAATTCTTATGAAAAATTCAACTTAAACCGGAAAATGCAGAATGTTATTTTAAGATTATTAACTAGGGTCTGCTGAATAACTCCAGAGGAGTTACCTGTGCATATGGCACATTCCGACAAGTCGGAATGTGCCATATGCATAGGAAATCCTTACAGGATTTTTATTCTCCAAATAAATTAAGTGCATAAGTTTTAAACAAAAAACAAAGTAAACCTTGCAACAACCAATAAAAAATGCTTTGTAATTGTATATTAATCTGAAATATAACTATTTTTCAGCAGACCCTAACTAATAAAACTTTAGGTATAGGCGCTTAGACCGCCCATTTTTCTTCATCAATTATTCCTGCTTTAGCTGGATAATTTGAAATTTAAATATTATTGAGACTTTAGCCAAATTCATATCAACTGATATTAAATATATTGAGAAATAATACATTCGGCTAAAGCCAATATTTAATGCATAATCATCCTCCAGCTAAAGCTGGAGTCAATTGAAAAATAGAAACAATAGTCATATCATTTGATGAATAGCTCCCCTAAAAGAGGTTCTATATTTTATTATACATTTTAACATCAATCATTTAACTTGGGTGACCTAAGCGCCTATACTTATCTAATTAAATAGAAAATCGCAAACGGATAAATGGTAAAGTCTTTAATTTCACCATAATTTTATAATCAGAAAGCTTTATAACCTTCTAATTATAACTTTCCAACTACCAACTACCAACTACTTACTACCGACTACTTACTACCAACTACTTACTACCAACTACCAACTACTTACTACCGACTACCGACTACTTACTACCGACTACTTACTACCGACTACTTTGTCTTTCTCAATAGCCTTTGTCAACGCTACCGTTCCAGTGATACCTCCCAATCCCATACTTTCGACAGCAGTACTCGGGACAATGACAATGGTAGAATTTGTTTTCAACCCTTCATAAAGCATATTCATAGCCCGCAAGTGAAAAGCAGTCGGATTATCCGAATAGCTTTTTGCGGCTTCACTGAACATTTCGGCTATCTGACGTTCAGAATCGCCCAGGATCACTCTCGCCTGGCGTTCCCTTTCTGCCTGTGCCTGCATCGACATGGCAGCTTCAAGTCCCTCAGGAATTAGGACATCTTTTACCTCCACCGAAATGACATTGATACCCCATGGTTCCGTTCGTTCGTCAATAATCGACTGTAAAAGTGCACTGATCTTATCGCGTCCTTCCAACATATCAGCCAGCAATGTCTTGCCAATTACATCCCGAAGTGCCGTTTGTGACGCCCAGCTTATGGCACTGTAATAGTCGGCAACGTCGAGCGCAGCTTTTTTAGGATCGACAACTTTCCAAAACAGTACTGCATCCACGTCCACAGGCACGGTATCTTTGGTCAGGGTTTTTTCCGCTTTGAAGGATGTACTGATTACACGAATATCAATCCAGTAAGGGATATAATCAATAACCGGTATGATAAAGAAAATACCCGGGCCCTGTAAAGACTGGTATTTGCCCAATCGCAATACGATGGCCCTGCTCCATTGATTGGCCACTTTTGTTGACCAGGCAATGATTGATCCTATCAGAATAAAAACGGCTTCAATAGTCATACTTGAATTCGATGACATTTCACCATTAACGGCAAAGGCTAAACCAAATCCAATTACTACAACTACGACAAAAAGTAAGGTTGCAATAGAACTAACGTTTTTCATTTTTCTAAAATTTAAAGGAATTAGACATTTCAATTTACAATTTACAATTGGGACAAAACTGTTTAATTTCACCCTTGATTCAACCATTCAACCACGGAACGAAGAGACGTCCCATTTAAGGAATGAACCAAATCATTAACCAGAAACGCGTAACGCGGAACTTTTCAAACTTCAAACAGTCATTATAACAATTAAGCAAATAAATATGTTTTTTTTACCCTTAAATATCTGTATATATTACTGAAAAAGGGTGGATTTAAATAAATCCGCCCTTTTAAAATGATAAGTAAAGTCGCTTAGACCTCACATTTTTTATTTTCAATTGCCTCCTACTTTAGAATTGTGTAAAAAAGAACAGATGAACTAAAAACTTACTATTTGAAAGTTAATCTGCCTTTATAAATAAGCGAATAAGGTTTGGTTTGTTTGGGTGCAGGTTTTCTATTAAGGTTTAATACCTGAAAATAAGGTTTTTAAAGGATAAAACCTTATTTTGTTTATCAACCTTAGTAGAAATATTAACAAAAATGTCTTAACCTTATTATCTTATTACTATATTTCAACTACAGGCTTAAATTTGATAGAATTATCATTTTCAAATCTAGTATTTACACAATTCTAAAGCTGGAGGCAATTGAAAATTAGTTACAATAAATGGTAATATTTGATGAATAGTCGCCATAAAAGATGTCCTGTATTATATTATATAATGCACAACCAATTATCTTATTTGGATGGTCTAAGCGACTACACCTATAAAATGAATGTATAAAACTGAAATTTCAATGTGTTTTCCATTTCATATTTTCTATTCAAACATTAGAACGAAGTATGTCACGTTTACGGGATTAACCTATATAGAATCATCAACACGGAACGCGGAACGTGGAACACGGAACGTGGAACACGGAACGCGGAACGTGGAACGTGGAACACGGAACGTGGAACACGGAACGCGGAACGTGGAACACGGAACACGGAACACGGAACGTGGAACACGGAACGCGGAACGCGGAACACGGAACGCGGAACACGGAACGCGGAACACGGAACGCGGAACTCGGAACGCGGAACACGGAACACGGAACACGGAACATCAAACTTCCATAGGTACTTCCATTACCAGCAACCGTGCGTCGCTACCTGTAGTAATTTCAATCTCTTCCGTTTCACTGACACCCAACCCATCCCTTCGGTTCAGATCCTGTCCTGCTACTTTCACATCTCCTTCGATGACAAAGAAATAGACTCCGTCATTTTTATTTTTCAGTTTATAGATTCCTTTCCAGCCCTTAGATAATTCGCCTAGGTAAAACCAGGCCTGCTGATGGATCCACACTCCCTGATCATTTGGATTCGGTGAAAGAATCTGACTTAATTCATCCGGTATAGCAATGTCGGCTATTGATATCTGGTCGTAACGGGGAGTTACATTTTTTTTGTCAGGAAGAATCCATATTTGCAGGAATTGAACTTCCTTATCCTTATTCTTATTAAATTCGCTGTGAAAAATACCTGTTCCGGCACTCATTACCTGAATTTCACCTGTTGTAATGGTCCCATGATTCTTCATGCTGTCCTTATGTTCCAACTCTCCAAAAAGGGGAATAGAAACTATTTCCATATTATCGTGTGGATGGGTTCCAAAACCTTCTCCCGCAGCAACTCTGTCATCATTCAGTACCCTTAATGCACCAAAATGAATTCGTTCGGGATCATAATAATTTGCGAAACTAAAAGTGTGGTGCGAATCGAGCCAACCATGGTTGGAATGGCCTCTTGATGTTGATTTATGCAATATTGTTTTCATTGTCATTCTTTTTTTTAACCGGAAAACTCTTCCTGTTTGATGGCTCAAAGATACGATGATAAATAACGTTGACAGGTAATGAAATCGGGTGAATGATTGCAAAAATCAGTACTTGCGCGCGGATATGCGAAATTCGGAGGGGGTCTGACCTGTAATTTTCTTAAAAAAATTATTGAAATGAGCAGGCTCTTCGAAACCCAGTTCGAAGGCCAGCTCTTTGGTAGTGATTGCACTGAACAACAACGAACGTTTGGCTTCAGTGATTAGTTTGCTTTGAATATGGTCTTTAGCTGAAATCCCTGTCAGGTTCTTCACCGTTTTATTCAGGTAGTCGCTCGTTACTGCCATTTCTTCAGCATAATCGGAAACCATGTGAGCCGACTTGTAATTTTTATTAAGAGCTTGTTTGAACGTACGCAGGATATGATTACCTGTTTCAATAAGCTGAGGATTGTTGCTTTTACGCAGGGTGCAAAGGTTATTACTCTGAATCAGGAAGATCTTTACCAACGAACCTATCGCATCCATGGTATACGATTCAAGTGATCCGGCAAAATGGTTCATTTGAGCAATCAGGTTATAATACACCGGCAGTACTTCGTCATCCACCTGTAAAGGAGGCGATTGAGCGTAATCGTTGAAAAGATAAATGTCATTGACCAGTTTTTCGGGAATAGAATTAGCCATTAGGAATTCTTCCGTAAAGGATATTACCCAACCAACAGGTTCAGCGGTCAGTACCAGTTGATGCATCTGCCCCGGTTGAATAAAATAAATAGTATGGTTTTCAATCTTATATTCGGCAAAATCAACAAAATGAACCCCTTCGCCCTTTTCAATAAAGATAATGGTATAAAAATCATGCCGGTGCGGACTATCCGGAGCACCCCGGGCAATGCGGTAAACATCCTCCATTTTGTTCAAAGCAAAGCCGTGAATATTCATTGCATTTTCTGTAATAAAATAAGTCCGTATGTCTATCTGGTTGTGATTCATGTATGCAAAGATAAATGATAAAAATCAGTTTGAAATCGTGATTTAAATAAAAGAAATAAAGTAATAGGAAATTAATAAAGTCCCATAATTTAAAATAAAAATACCTCAACCCACAGCTCTATCACCCTCTCCTTTGGCATAGCCGTCAAGCTAAGAAATAAATGTTTTTGTAAATAACTGGTTTTCGGGCTGAAAGCCAAATATATTCTAGCCCAAGGTGACGTCCTGAAGGGATAAAGCCTTGGGGAGAATACAATAAATCAATTTGCGCCCTGAAAGGGCAATATAAAATATTGTAAATCAACTATAATCCATTCTTATGCTGCCCTTTCAGGGCGAAAACCTTATTCGATTCATTTACCAAAGGCTGCACCCCTTCAGGGCTTTACCTTGGGCTAGTATATGACAGACTTTCAGTCTTTAAGCCCTTAACTTGACGGCTATGCTCTCCTTTGGGAGACTGTGTAAAAACTATAACTGAAAATGATAAAACTATCAAATTTAAACATGTAGTTGAAATAAGGTAATAAGGTTAAGACATTTTTGTTAATATTTCTATTATGGTTGATAAACAAAAATAAGGTTTATTTATTAAAAACCTTATTTTCAGGCATTAAACCTTAATAGAATACCAATGAGTACTAACCCCAACCTTATTACTTTATTTAATAAAAGCATCAACTATCAATTTTAAAGGAACAAATTCAATTAATTTCATTTTTACACAGCCTGTTGGAGAGGGCAGGGAGAGAGGTCGGATTTCTAGAATAAATAAAATACAACATTATATTGTACCAATTACTTAATGTCGATTTAAAAAAAAAATTTGTTCAGGTTAAATTATCCTTTTATAGTTCAACGTATAGATCTATAAACTAGTTATTTAAACACATTAAAGATTCTTTATTAAAATGTTTTTATCTTTTAATAAAATAAAGTGAATTTTCTTTAGTCTATTTTAAACTTTTCTAAGTATTTATTGTTACTTACTATTGAACACATCTATTTTTAATCACATTTATTTTATTTTTTATGAACATTTATGTTGGTAACTTAAGTTACAAAGTCAGGGAAAATGATCTGCAAGGGGTTATTGAGGAATACGGTAAAGTAGATTCCTGTAAAATTATTAAAGATCGCGAAACCGGAAAATCGAAAGGATTTGCATTTGTAGAAATGTCTGATGACGCAGCAGCAGTAAAAGCTATTGAAGAATTAAACGGTGCTGAATTTGATGGTCGTGCTATGGTTTTTAAACAGGCAACACCTAAGAACTAAAATTTAGTTTTCATCTCAAGAAGTACTTCTGTTATCATTGATAGCAGAAGTTTTTTTATCGTACAAAACACGGTAAACTGAGCACAAATGCCTTAACTGAAGAAGCCAGAATTAAGAATAGAACGCTGATTTACTCTAATTTGGCGGATAAAAAACGGATAAGAAAAATACTTCGTATTTTGATTTTAACACCAAATATGTACATGCTCGTATTAAAATTTTTGAACGTAAAATACGCGATATTGTACCAAAAAATACACGAATTTGAGAGATAAGATACTAAGTGTAAAATTCTACCCGAATATCTCCCTGAGTTCTTTATTGCTGAGTTTACCAATCCAGTTTTCACCTGTGGCAACTGTCATATCGGCCAAATGTTTCTTTTTCTGAATCATATCGTCTATTCGTTCCTCAAACGTATTCTTGGTAATCATTCGGTGTACCATCACATTTTTCTTTTGCCCGATGCGGTACGCCCGATCGGTAGCCTGGTTTTCTACTGCCGGGTTCCACCAAAGGTCATAATGAATAACATGAGTAGCGGCAGTGAGATTCAATCCTGTACCTGCTGCTTTGAGAGAAAGAATAAAGATTTTGTCGGCACGGTTATGTTGAAAGCGTTCCACCATATCCTGACGTTGATTCAGGTTGCAACCACCGTGATAGAACATTGGTTTTTCACCAAACCTTTCGGTGATAAATCGTTCCAATAATTCACCCATTTCACGAAATTGGGTAAAGATCAACACTTTTTCTCTACTCTCAACAATGCTGTCGAGCAGTTCAAATAGGAGTTCAGTTTTTCCTGAAAGGGAAGGATCGAATTTACCGTTTTTGAGAAAATTGGTGGGGTGATTGCATATTTGCTTCAGTGCCAGTATCATTTGCAGCACCAACCCCTGACGTTTGAAAAGTGACTGCTCATCCGAATACCCTTCAATTTCGGCCATGGCGACATGCATGGTTTTTTCGTAGAGTGCGGCCTGACTCGCGCTAAGTAACGCATATTGATTTTGTTCAATTTTATCGGGCAGATCGGAAATAATACTTTTATCCGACTTCATTCGACGCATCATAAAGGGCGAAGTTATTTTGCGAAATTTAGCAACAATCTGTTCATCATTAAAAACTTGTATAGGTTCGGCATAATCCGTTTTAAACGACTTTACCGTACCAAGATACCCTTTATTGGCAAAATCCATGATGGACCAGAATTCTGTTAACCTGTTTTCTACCGGTGTGCCGCTCATGGCAATGCGAATGTTTGAAGGGATGCTTTTCACGGCTTTTGATTGCACCGTATCGTGATTTTTAATGTTTTGAGCTTCGTCAATGATCATCACCTGCCATTTTTGTTTTTTCAAGAGGTCGGCGTCACTACGCAACACGCCATAGGTTGTCAGCATAACATCGGAGTCAAAATGTTTAAATTCCCTGCCTGATCCATGAAAAATGTGGGTTGTAACGGATGGGGCGAACTTTTCAATTTCAGTCTGCCAGTTGGTTAACAATCCGGTAGGAACAATAACCAATGCTTTGTAAGTATCATTAATCGCCTTTTCTTCCTTAAATTTCAATAGAATAGAAATGACCTGCAATGTTTTACCCAGTCCCATATCGTCAGCCAGAATACTACCGAAACCAATACGACTGTTGCGATACATCCATGAATAACCACGATGCTGGTAAGGTCTCATTATTGCATTTAGCCCCTGGGGTAGTGGTATATCTTCGTTAGAAGTCAACTCGTTTATCATATCCCTGACTTCATCTGTCAAAGAAATGGGTGCTCCCTCATATTCTTCCGACAAAGCCGATTGAAGTAATTGATACGAATTCAAGGGTTTGTCTTCACTGAAATATTTATGAAGTTTCTCAATCTCAGCATCATTTACATAGATATAGTTTTCTTTGAATTTGAATAACCGGGATGCATTTTTCATCAATTTATCAAAATCTTTGGGCGAAATCAATGTATCGCCAATAGCCACCTGCCAATCGAATGAAAGCAGATGCTCCAGACGGATAAATCCTTCTGTGGCAGCATTTTTCTTTAATTTCAATGAAACTTTAGGACGAAGCAGTTCCTGCAACGACTTAGGCAACATGATTTTAATATCCAGCAAGCGGATAGCCGGAAGAATTTCCATCAGAAAAGGAGCAAAATCTACCCTATCATATAAAATTGGTTGGTTTGCTCCCAGGTTAATATGAGCATCCAGTCCACGAATAAAAGGCGATAACAACGAAAGTGTCTGAAGAATTTTGTATCGTTGTTTTTCGTATTGTTTCTCTTTTAAAATTTTAGATAAAGAGACCGGTAACTGATCGGCACTGGAAGTATCTTCAATACTTATACTCACATCGAATTGCTCTGATTCAATTTCTGTAACCGTAATAACAGGTTTAAAGATTTCGCTGGTCAGGTGATAACGGTCGAGCCATACTTTTATACCCCCACTCTGTGCATTTTCGCCTACACCCTGAAATGAATAGCCTTTGTTTTTAAAAAATAAGTCTTCATACAAATCGCCACTGCTTGCTTTCGATAACCGGGATACGAACATGCTGATAACCAATGTGAGTAATTCTATTGTTTGATTCCCGACAGGCAGTTGTTTTTCAATTTTACGAACTGTTTTTGGAGTCAACAACAAATCGGGAGGGATTATGTCAGACAGTTTTTCTGTTAATAATCTCACATTATTATCAATCATTGCAGGCAACCAACGAATGATAAATTCCTTATTTTCAAGTTGAATAATTTGCGGAACTACCATACCATTGGCCAATAAATGGAGAGTAGCATATAATATTTTATGAAAAGCAACCACAGAGGGTTGATAATCGGGCAACCGATCGGGGTTTATACTGTAAGTTGCAGGAATGAGTTGTTCAAGTTTTTTAAAAGTATGATTTTCGCCGCTTATTTCAGTTATATTATTTCCGTTTACTGATATAGAAATTGTAGAATGATGATTTAAACCGGTAGTTTTGTCGGGCAATGGAAAAATAACTTCAAAATCTAACTTTTTACTTAAAATGCGTTTAGTCTCTTTGGCGTTCCGGATAAATTGTACTGCGTATTTGTCCCGAAAGTTTCCACCAGGATAAAAGGGAGGCGAATCGGGCAGTAATTGGACTAATGCTTCCGAAAGATTCTGCAACTGTGAAAAATCAATTCGATCATAAACCTTTTCAGTGTCAAAACCTTCTTTATCGATTTTACCTGGTTTCAGAAGACTTACCAGCATTGGAATTTCAGTTTTCTTTTGGTCGGCAATAAAGATTCCACGTTTTTTCAATTCATCAATCAGGTTCACTTTATGAATTTCAAATACAAGGAATGGATTATTATCTATTTCGCGGCTAACCATATAAATCACTGCCGCCAAATGTTTGCAAGGTACTGCCCAGTCGGGACACGAACATTGCATTTTAAAATCAGTCCATTGTTTTGGGAAAACTTTCAATCCTACTTCTTCGGCAATAGTAAGAATAGAGGGGTCGAGTTCCCTGTTTAATAATTTAGAAATCAATACGGGACGATCAATGATTTTAGTCATTAACAAATCAACCTGTTCTTCGAAAAAAGGAGGAACAATCAGATTAACTTTGTAGGGAGAAGGGCGACTTCCGGCCACTTTTGCCAGAATTTGATTTTCCTTGATCTTCACTTCTTTCACATATCCGTTGCGTGCGTATGATGCTCCACGAGGTAAACGATTGTCATAATCTACATTTTCCAACGAGCGTAACCAATGTTCGCCCCACCATGTTTTTCCAAATTGAGAAGCCATTTTAAATATTTTGAAGTTAAAAATATGGGATTAAGCATTATAAAAAAATTATAATCCTATCACCAAAACTGAATTTATTTACTATTTACTTGTATCGCCCTGAAATTTTTTTACCCTTTTACTACCGACGACCACCTACTACTACGACCGCGTAATTCTTGCTTCTTGCCTCACCAAGTGAAACCCTCACTAAGTTATCTGAAATTGTTGATTTATGAAAGAAAACGAGATATCGCAAAACCAGTGAGGGCTTCACTACTCGATTACGAGGGCTTTTGTCGTTCTGAAATTTGCTTACACTTTTACTTCTTACTTCATTGAAATACCGACCTCTCCCCCTGCCCCCTCTCCCAAGGAGAGGGGCAAAGCCATTGACCATCAGTGAATTTATTTTATATTTTAATGTTTACTTGTTCCTAACTCCTCTTATCTCTTACTCCTTACCTCTTACTCCTTACCTCTTACTTTTCCTCATTCCTACCTGAATTGTTCCTCAATGCATTTTCTCAACCGCTCTTTCAGTTCAGCCATATCAACCGTCCGTCCCAGTTCTTTTTCCATGGAGGTAACACCCTTATCAATAAAACCGCAGGGATGAATATAGTCGAAGTATTCTAGTTGAGTATTCACATTTAATGCAAAGCCATGCATAGTAACAAACCGTGAACTACGCACACCTATGGCACAAATTTTCCGGCACGCGGGGGTATCGACATCCAGCCATACACCTGTTGAACCTTCTAAACGGGTAGATGGAATATTATACTGTTGCAGAGTCTGGATGATGGCTTCCTCAATCCTGAAAATATAGGACTTTAGTCCGAGTTCAAAATTATCCAGGTCAAAGATCGGATACCCGACTACCTGACCGGGACCGTGATAAGTAATATCACCCCCACGGTTGGAATGAATAAAAACAGCATTTTTTGCCTGCAGTTGAATCATATTCAACAGCATATTCTGTTCGTCACCGCTTTTACCCAGTGTATAGACATGGGGATGTTCACAGAAAACAAGGTAATTAGTTGTACTCTGTCCCAGCATCTTTGTATCAATGGTGGCCGAAAAAAGTTTATCCTGTTTTGCCCAGGCCTCATTGTATTCCACTAATCCCCAATCCTGAAATTCTATTGTCCTATTCATATCTGTGATGTCTGTGTCTATGTCTGTGTCCGTGTTTTACAAGAGGAACAACCTTATTAAAATTCACTTGCTCCACCTTCCCCATTAAGCTGACAATTTTGTTTTTTCTGTGTCTTATATAGCCCGATGGGTGTCCTGCGTCAAACCGTCTTGGGTTTGGAAGACAGGCGGCTATCAAGGCTGCCTGTGAACGTGACAGTTGAGAGGCATTTATACCGAAATACTCCTGGGAAGCTGCTTCGACCCCATAAATACCTTTTCCTGTTTCAATAACATTGAGATACACTTCCATAATACGTTGTTTTGACCAAACCAGTTCAATCAACACAGTGAAATAAGCTTCCAGTCCTTTGCGTACGTATGAGCGGTTGGGAAACAGGAATACATTTTTGGCCGTTTGTTGCGAAATGGTACTTCCACCCCTTATTTTTTTCCCTTTTAAATTATGTTCAAAGGCTTTTGTCATGCCATCGAAAGAGAAACCATGATGATGTAAAAACAGATTATCTTCGGAAGACACTACTGCCTGAACCATATTAGGTGAAATTTCATCAATGGAAACCCACTTCTTACTGTTCTTTGGGATTTCTCCCTTAGTCAGGTATTCAACGGATCGAATCACCATAAGCGGAGTTACATATACAGGTAAAAACCGGTCTGAGACAACCCAGACAATGCTTATGATAAAGAAAAGTATGAACAGATTTCTGATAAAACGAAGGAAACTGCTCCAAAGATTTCTACGTTTGGGAGATTTAGAAGGGCTTACAGGTTTAGTAACTGGTTGATAGGACATTTAGTAGTTGGTAGTTGGTAGTAGGTAGTTTGTAGTTAGGAGTTAGGAGTCAGGAGTCAGGAGTAGGTAATTAGTGGTTTAAAGCTAATCAAGATATATGGCAGATGTTGATTAATTATTTCATTTACTTTATCCGGCAGTTCTGTTATCTGAGCTTCAGTAGGAGCCTTCGACAACAGATAATCACATTTTGATTTCTTACTGTTGCAAACTATTGTACTTATCATAAAATACGTGTATCTTTTTTGATATTCTAAAGCACAAAGATAATGAAAAAAGCAGCAATTTATTTACGGGTTTCAACAACAGATCAAAATTATGAACGGCAAGAAGTTGAATTAAGACAATTAACAACTGGTTTTGGTTATGAAATAGTTGCAGTATCTGAAGAAAAAAAGTCCGGTGTTTTAGATAGAATATAAAGAGCAACTAACAGAAATGAGAAAGCTAAAATGAATATAGATTTTTAGTTCTTAATTATCTTCTTTAAAATTGATCCTTCATTTGTATTAACTTCTATCATATAAATACCATTAGTTAAAGAATTTATATCGATTTTATCACTACTATTTATTTGTTTAGTTAGTAATATTTTACCTTTTAAATCTCTAATTGTAATTAAATCTGTATCCTCAAAACCGTTGATGTGGAGTTACAAATTTATTTTATAGTCAAATCTGCATAGTTTGAGGTTAATCAGGTGCAACTATCAAAAGTAAATTCTCCAACTGAAATAACAGAATTTGGAATTGTAACAATACTAACTTTCTAACTTAAATCGGATTCTGAATTGATCTTCATTGTAATCTGTACTGACTATTTTAAATACCCCTATTTCAGATGTATTTAAAACGTGTTCACCTATACAGGCACAAACATCATAAGAACCTATATAAACCAGTCTTAAGGTTTCACTTGCATCATCCGGAAGTTTGCTTAAATCTACAGCATCCGGTACTTCTGAACGTGTAACAAATGCATTGGTAACAGGTAAGTTTTGTTTAATAACTTCGTTCACTCTAAATTCTATTTCTTTTATTTGTTCATCTGCAGGAACTTCTTTTAAAGTGTAATTACATTTGCTTTTTTTGCGTTCTATATGACTGTTTTTAGACCTGTCACAGCCAAACATTCTTATCATAGTTTGATTTAAAATGTGTTCTACAGAATGCATTGGCGGATATTCCTGCTTATTGTGAGAATTTAATTCCATATATCTATCTTATATATAATTAGTTGATGATAAGCTCAAAACTTATTGACTTCTTCAGTTATATGTGGGCATCAATCGATCGTCCGCAACTGAACATACGAATATAGTCTGATTCAGAATATGTTCGCAATATGCATTAATCATTATAAAGTTTTTGGGGTTCGTTCAATATACTTTCAATTCTTTATTTCTAATTTAATATGCAAAGATAATCATTCGGTATGAATTGAATAAATAAACTTTTTGGAAACAAATTCATTTCGTCGATTAAAAATAAGTCTTGATTTCCGTTTTCAGGGTTAAGCATTCTATAAAGCAATTATCATTCAAATTTGACTGCAATGACAACCGGGTTTGTTGTAGAAACCATGAAAATAATAATCTCACCATAAAATTTAAGTAAAACAACAAAATACTTAATCAAACAGGATACAACAGAAGAATATAATACACATAACCACAGTAGATATAATAGGACAAAAAAAAAGAACACAATTGAAACAATAGAAATAAAAGAAATAATAACAGATTCATTCTGCAACCTTGTTGTTTTAAATACTGAAATGTGATTCGTATTTTCTATTGTGTTCTTCTATTGTGCTCTCCCGATTCTCGGGATGTGCCATATGTGCCTACTCCGGTTAATTTTGTATTAAATTGTAAATAAACTATTGTGTCTTCTTGTCAACTGTGATTGTGTATTTTTTTTGTGTCCTTTTCTGGTTTTGTTTTATTCTTCACACGAAAACCGGTAGATCCTAATAAACAAATTAAAGAGTTATAGATTCATGTAGAACCTATTTGTCGACTACTTATTTATTTCAGAATTAACATTTTCCAAAACGGTCATCACTCAGACCAATTAACAGAATCATCATCCCGGAACGCATAACACGGAACGCGGAACACGGAACGCGGAACACGGAACACGGAACGCGGAACACGGAACCAAAATAAAGTGTGAATTATGTAAATATATTCCTTAATTATGTAACACAATTTCAAATAAATGATCGGATATTTATTAAATAATTCTGGTTCTATATAAGAGCCAGCAAAGTAATAGCCATTAATAAACAGCCCCGGACTTTATTAATACTTTTATCTCAGAAAAGAGGAATGATTTCAAAATTGAAAACCAATAACGGCCATTAATGTAAGAGATGAAAAAACGTGAAAAAACAAATGAGTTACTCATTTTAAACAGTGAACATCTCATTCAAAATCAAGAGTAAGAAATGCTGGCAGCAGATCTAACCCCGGCTAAAGAGCTTGTTTTAAATTGCAGAGAAAGCAACAGACACAAGAAATGATCATTGCCAATAAGGAACTCATTTTCAAAACCTGGAAAAAGAAAAAAGAGCTCAAGAATTAATCATAGTAAACAAGAAACTTGCCTATCAAATCCAGGTGAAAGAAAAAAGAGATACTTAACTCAATTAAAAAACAAATTTATGGAAACGGAACCTGAAACTATCCTGATTGTGAACGACAACCGGAATGATATTGAGCTCGCTATTTCCGCTTTTTCTGAAAAATTACAGTTTAAACAACATAGCTGTTGCAGAAGAAGGTTTATGGCATCAGACTTTCTGTATAAACCCGGCAAATTTGCCGGTTATCAGAATGGCAATCCGTCAGTTATCCTGTTAAACATAATAATGCCACATATGAATGGAATAGAAGTTCTTAAACATACTTTCAAACAAATCCTGAATTCAGGTTAATTCCGGTCATCATATCACATTATCAGACGGGGAAAAAAAAATTAAAACAAAGTTATAAACAGAGTGCTGATTCGTATGTGATAAAACCAGTTGATATTGTTCAGTTTATCGATGTATTTAAAGTATTGGGTCAATATTGGACTGTTATCAATCAGCTATATTCCAATTGAATAATACTTTTTATTTGCTTGGTTTAAGTTTAATAATCCAGTATATTTTACATCCTGATATTAAAAAAAAACGGATCTGAATTTGTCAGGTTATGAAACTAAAACCCCTGAATTGGTTTTTAGACACATTATTTATGAAATTTCATAAAGTCTGTAGTTTAAATAAAACAGTACTTATTAAAATTCTCCATTGGGGGGAAGTGTAGAAAGAGGACTAAGAAAAAACAAATTTTATAATACTTTATTTCAGTTAAAGGGAGTAGTATTTTGAAAAACAAAAAGACACCACATCAAACCCCATATTTTCACAAATAATTTTAAAATCCGCCTTTAGAGTTCAATTATGATCTATTCTGACCTTATTCTGTTCTTATTTGAACTTATTATTAACTTTTTTAAAATCTTATTTTAAGACATTTGCACTCCTTAAAAAACGCATATATCTATTGTTAATATAGATAAAATTTATTTTCAACTAATTAATATTTTTATGATAAACTTTACAGATCAACCATGAGTTGGAGGACCTATTTTAACAGAATAGACAGTTCTCAAATAGTTTTTTTACTATCTAATACAATTTAAATTAAATAACCATGAATATAAAAAACAAGTTTTTAGTCATTCTGATTACATCAATTTTTATAATGTCATCCCTTTGGGCAAGTGGAAAGAGTAGTGTCACTGTCAGTTTGACGTCACAACAACAAACAGAAGGAACAATTAAAGGAAAAGTTACAGACAAAGACGGAGAAGCTCTCATCGGAGTAAGTATAAAAATAAAAGGAACTTCCTTAGGCACTATTACTGATGTAAACGGGACTTTTTCTTTAAGTAATGTTACACCCGCTACAATACTGATATTTAGCTATATCGGAATGAAAAATGCCGAAGTTAAAGTTGAAGATCAAACTTCAATCGTAGTAAAGCTCGAGGATAATTCTGTGAATATGGGCGAAGTAGTTGTCGTTGGATTTGGTACCCAGAAAAAAGTTGACCTGACCGGAGCAGTTGGAACTGTAGATTCCAAAGAGTTAGAAGACCGGCCTGTTCAAAATGTGGCTCAGGCACTTGAGGGGGTTGTAGCCGGGCTTAATATTTCACAGAATGGTGGTGGAAATTTAGATAATACTCCCAGTATCAACATACGTGGAATCGGAACTATTGGACAAGGTTCTAATGGAACTCCCCTGATTTTAATTGATGGTACGGAAGGAGATATTAATCTCCTGAATCCTCAGGATATTGAGAATATTTCAGTATTAAAAGATGCATCAGCTTCATCTATCTATGGCTCACGCGCTGCATTTGGGGTTATTTTAGTCACAACAAAAAAAGGTAAAGCAGGAAAAACGACTGTCAATTATAGTAATAGTTTTCGGTCAAGTTCCCCGATTAATTTGCCACAAATGATGAATTCATACGATTTTGCACTTTATTTTAATGCAGCAAATGAAAATGGAGGTGGAGGTGCTATTTTTAGCGATGCGAGATTACAAAGTATTCTGAATTTTCAAAACGGGAAATCAGGAAAACAAACTATTCCGGTAAGTGCTACTAATCCTCAGTACTGGGGTGATGGATATGCAACCGGAAATGATAATATTGATTGGTATAAAGCAATATACAGATCATCTTCTCCTTCAATGGATAACTCAATCAGTGTGAGCGGTGGTAACGAAAATGTTACTTACTATTTATCAGGTGATTATTTAAATCAGCAGGGTTTAATGAATATAGGAGGTGACAACTCTCAACGCTATAATATAACAAGTAATATCTCTATTAAACTCTCACCTGCAGTCACATTAGGTTATAATGCAAAATTTATCAGACAGGATTTTTCACGGCCTACTGCTGAAACCAATGGGTTGAATCAGGATCTTGCACGGCAGGGATGGCCGACTTTACCGCTTTATGATCCGAACGGATACTTATATTCATCCCCTTCGCCTGCACTCGCATTGAAGGATGGAGGGCGTGATAACACACAAAATGATGCTACGTATCAACAGGTTCAATTAATTGTGAACCCGCTAAAAGGATGGACAATTCATGCAGAGCTAAATTACCGTGTAAATGATAATTTTACTCATTATGATGATCTGCAGACTTACAATCATGATGTAAATGGAAACGCGTATTTATTTAATTCGTATTCGGATGTACATGAGGATGCTTATAAGGAGAATTACTTCAATCCAAACATATATAGTGATTTTACAAAGAAAATTAACGATCATAATTTTAAAGTGTTGGTAGGCTATCAATCAGAACTTGATTATACCCGAACAGTCTCTGTTACCCGCCAGGGTATTATTGTTCCTTCAATACCTGTTTTGAATGAAACTTCAGGCACGGATGCAAGCGGGATTGCACAATCTCCATCAGTATCCGGTGATTATCAACAATGGTCGACTGCCGGTGTTTTTGGCCGTTTAAATTATAATTACGCTGAAAAATATCTTCTTGAAGCAAATTTACGATACGACGGGACTTCCCGGTATCAGGAGAATCAGCGTTGGACAGTCCTGCCATCGTTTTCAGCAGGATGGAATATAGCAAATGAATCATTCTGGAAACCTTTACAAGAATATGTTAGTGTTTTAAAATTAAGAGTATCCTATGGTGAACTTGGAAATCAGAATACCAGTAACTGGTATCCAACTTATTTAACAATGCCCGTGGGAACTTCCAATGGCAGCTGGTTGGTAAACGGGTTACAGCCTAATACAGCCTCGGCGCCGGGTTTGATTAGTTCCACACTTGGCTGGGAAAAAGTAAGCACATGGAATGGTGGAGTTGATTTAAGTGCTTTCAAAGGTCGATTGACAATGTCATACGATAACTATATCCGCTATACAAATGATATGATAGGACCGGCACCTGAATTGCCTGATATATTAGGCACAGCTGTTCCAATACAAAATAATACGGACATGAAAACATTAGGTTTTGAACTTAATCTGGCTTGGAAAGACCGTTTATCAAATGGATTAGGCTATTCTTTAGGTTTTACGCTGGCAGATTCAAAATCATTTGTTACCAATTATCCCAATCCAACCGGAAATCTCTCAACTTACAGATCAGGTGAACAGATTGGTGAAATCTGGGGATATCAAACAATTGGAATAGCTCAGACAAATGATCAAATGAATGCCCACCTTGCTACTTTACCGAATGGTGGTCAGAATGCATTAGGTTCGAACTGGCAGGCCGGTGATATTATGTATGCCGACCTGAATCATGATGGAAAAATTGATGGCGGTGCAGGTACACTTTCAGATCATGGAGACTTAAAAATAATTGGAAACAATGCTCCCAGATATACTTTTGGAATAAATTTAAGTGCAGACTGGAAAGGTTTCGATTTTAAGGCATTTTTTCAAGGCACAATGAAAAGAGATTATTTTCAGGGCAGTTATTATTTCTGGGGTGCATGGCAATGGGGAGAATGGTGGTCAACAGGATTGCAACAACAATTAAATTACTTCCGTAACGATCCTAAAGATCCATTAGGGTTGAATTTAAATTCCTATTACCCAAGGCCATTATTTAGTGGTCAGAATCAACAGACACAAACCGCATTTTTACAGGATGCATCGTATATCAGACTCAAAAATTTGCAATTTGGGTACACAGTTCCTTCAGCAATCACAAAAAAGATTGCCATTGACAAGATAAGGATTTATGTATCGGGAGATAATCTTTGGACTTTGACTAAATTAGCAAAAATGTTTGATCCTGAAACAGTTGATGGAGGTGCCTCTGTCAATGGGAGTAATGTTGGCAATGTGTATCCGTTATCAACTGTTTATTCATGTGGTTTAAGTATTAACTTTTAAAATCGAAAATTATGAAAGCATATAAATTCATATTTCTTTTTGTAGCGGCTATTGGACTCTTATCATCCTGCCAGGATTTTCTGGACAGGCCACCGCTATCACAAATTACACCTGATCAATATTTGAACCAGGAATCACAGCTTGCAGCATACGCAATAAATTTATACTCTGTGTTTCCGACACATGGTGCCTGGTCTTTCGGAACATTTGGGATTGATGTCAATACAGATAATATGGCTTCACAAGGTTATAATAACATGTATGTTCCTGGACAATTAAAGGTTGGTCAGTCAGGTGGTGACTGGGAATTCAGCAACATCTATCAGTGTAATTATTTTCTTGATAAGGTTATTCCACTATGGAAAGCCGGTAAAATAGCAGGGAATGCCAGTAATATTAATGGTTATATCGGGGAAGTATATACTATACGGGCATGGAATTATTTCACAAAACTCCAGAAATTCGGAGATTTTCCTATCGTTACAACCACACTCCCGGACAATATGGCTGTATTGACAAATGCCTCCAAACGTGCACCTTGTAATGAAGTAGCCCGGTTTATCATTGCAGATCTTGATTCGGCTATCACTTTGATGCAACCGACTTCTATCGATGGGAAAAAGAATCGTTTGTCAAAATACACTGCACTTTTATTAAAATCGCGTGTTGCCTTATACGAAGCTACCTGGTTGAAGTATTTTAAAGGAACTGCTTTTGTTCCGAATGGTACAAACTGGCCGGGGAAGAGTAAAGACTATAATGCCAATTATGTGTTTCCTTCAGGTTCTATTGATGATGAAATAGCTTATTTTCTCTCCCAGGCAATCGATGCTTCAGCACAGGTTGCTGATGCGAATCCTTTAGTAAATAATACTATGACAGCAGAAGCACAAACCGGACTTGCATTTAGTCAGGCCAGCGACGCGAATCCTTATTGTTCTATGTTTTCGTCGGTGGATATGTCAGGATTTAGTGAAGTACTTTTATGGAGACAATATAGCCTGGGATTGGGTATTACTCACAATGTTCCTAATTATGAGGAATCGGGGAATGCCGGTGACGGCACTACCCGAGGGATGGTTGATGGATTCCTTATGGCCAATGGTCTGCCAATATATGCTCCCGGATCGGGTTATATGGGAGACGATAGTATTGCTGAATTAAAAATCAACAGAGATGGACGTTTATGGCTGTTTTTAAAACAACCAAGACAGATTAATGTGCTTTATCCCAGCGTAATCGGGGATCATGCTACACCAATTGAACCGATTCCTGACATTACAAACGGAGATGCACAGACAGTTTATACAACGGGGTATACAATTCGAAAAGGATTAAACTATAATCAAAACCAATGTGCAAATGGTGGCGGATATACCGGTGCAATCGTATTCAGAGCTGTTGAAGCTTACCTGAATTATATTGAAGCATATTACGAGTTGAATGGAACTTTAGATAGTAAGGCACAAAGTTATTGGGTACAAATAAGACAAAGAGCAGGTGTGGATCCCGATTACACCAAAACAATTGCTGCAACAGATGTTTCAATAGAAGCAAAGAATGATTGGGGAGCTTATTCAGGCGGGCAATTGGTTGATCAGACTCTGTATAATATCCGTAGAGAACGTCGCTGTGAACTAATGGCAGAAGGTCTTCGTTACATGGATCTCCAACGTTGGAGAGCTATGGATCAAATGATCACAACTCCTTACCACATTGAAGGATTCAAACTTTGGGGTCCAATGCAGAATTGGTATAGTCCAAGTATTCTTAAATATGGTATTGGTGATGCAAGTACAGTTTCTGATCCATCACTAAGTTTATATTTACGTCCTTATGAAAAAACGTCAACATCACTTGTCTATAACGGTTACAAATGGGCAATGGCACATTATTTAGAAGCAATTTCAACAGAAAGTTTCTTAATCACTTCAAAAAACAATGATGTTACAACATCACCAATTTATCAAAATCCGGGTTGGTTAATCACAGCTAATTCCGGTGCTCAATATTAAGAGGATATAAAGAACACAAGAACCAGGAACCAAGACAGAAATACAGTAGATTAATGTTTTGCAAATTATTATGTCAGATTAATTTATTCGTTGTATATAATTTATTCGTTGTATATAATTTATTGATTTGAAATAAGAATTCATTTAAACCACTTACGGGATTAATAACCCCGGAGTGGTTTTTTTCTGTACAACAATTAATTATTTGAAGTTATTGGAGCTTTTGCGGATAATCATATTACAATAAAACCAACGTTCCGTGTTCCGTGTTCCGTGTTCCGTGTTCTGCGTTCCGTGTTCCGTGTTCTGCGTTCCGTGTTCCGTGTTTTGCGTTCCGTGTTCCGTGTTCTGCGTTCCGTGTTCTGCGTTCCGTGTTCCGTGTTCAGCAGTCTTGAATCTTTATGTCTTGCGTCTTGGTTCTTGCGTCTTGGTTCCTGGTTCTTGTGTCTTGGTTCTTGTGTCTTGGTTCCTGGTTCCTGGTTCCTATGTCTTGGTTCGTATGTCTTGGTTCGTATGTCTTGGTTCTTTAATATACTAACTTTCCTGAAGTTAAATAATACAAAACAGAATATTGATAACTAACATTTTCCACCGGAATTTGTTGCACAAAAACGATATACAGTGTTCTTTGAAATGATTGATTTGTTGAATCTTTATTTTTATTGATACAGCACGATTACTTTGAAAGAATGGAAAATCTTATTTGGTAATAATTTTTAATATCAACAAGTATGAAAAAAAAAGTTGGCGTGTGGATAGATACAGAAAAAGCTGTCATCATATCCCTAAATGGCGTTGAACGTCGTGCAAATATCCGGATTTCCCAGTCTGGAGAACGAAGTGGTAAATCGCCCAAAATTTCTGATGAGACGTATAAAATTATTTCTTCCCCCATTCAAACTAAACTAAGAATCCCGGGTGACACAAAAGAATTTGCCCGTTCCGGCACTCAGCATTACAGTACTGAAATAAAAAATATGCATAAATTAAAAAATGTAAAACAACAATTCTTCAAAATAATTCTTCAGGGGATCAAAGATGTCGATGAATTTGTATTATTCGGGCCTTCACTGATAAAAAAAGAATTTGAAGCGCTAATGAGCAAATATCCTCAAATACATTCCCGGCTGCTATCAGTAGAACCGGCTGATGTTATGTCAGATAAACAAAAGGTTCAATGGGTTGAAAATTATTTTAAATCTGCTGAATATCATAATCATCAGGAATCAAACCATTAAGTTATTTATTTATAGTTTTCAATAAATATCAGGAAAAGTTTCAACACCCCACTATATCTCTTAGTGGGGTGGTTTTTTTAAACTTACAATCCATTATACCCTCTCAGGAACAAACCGCCCATGTATCATATTGACTGTACTGCGAAAATTATCGTGGCATAACAATAACATTTTAAATTGTTTCATGTCTTTATTGAATACGTATTCACTTTCCTGAATGCTATATTCACAAATTGTACCATTGACTTTATTTCCTTTTTTTTACGGCTTCAGTAACTTCAACCTTCACTAATCACAAACTCTTATACCATTCCATACCTCTTAACTCTTAACTCTTACCTCATTCCTCATTCCTTGTACCGTCCTGAAATTTATTTACAAGCAACTTCCGTTAATCACTAATAATCAATACCAATATAATCACTAATCACGTAAGGGAATTGGGACATATCTTTATTTTTTGCAGCAGTCTCTAATATCTGCAACCCCTCTTTACATCCCCTTTAGGGCATAGCCGTCA
>Ga0302268_1000388_pt1 | contig 27665 bp, 21 predicted proteins | sample III_Bog_E2_1_FD_194554 | JGI IMG/M metagenome (GOLD analysis project Ga0302268, IMG submission 194554) | Peat permafrost microbial communities from Stordalen Mire near Abisko, Sweden - III_Bog_E2_1 | ecosystem: Environmental > Terrestrial > Soil > Wetlands > Peat | place: Sweden: Abisko... | reverse complement strand
GATTAAATCGGGGGTTCCTCCACAGAATACATTTTATATAAACAAAGAATTTGTTGATTTTGATTTTCTGTCTGATTACAAAGAACTGGCTTCATTCATAGAGGACTATAAAGCAGCCTTGCAACCTACCGGTAAAATTTACTTATTTATTGATGAAATTCAACAGATTACAGGTTGGGAAAGGTTAGTTGATTCGTATTCGCAGGATTTTGTGGAAACCTACGAGTTATTTATCAGCGGTTCTAACTCTCAAATGCTTTCGGGGGAACTGGCCACATTGCTTTCAGGAAGGTATGTTTCATTTTTAATTTATCCTTTCAGTTATGGTGAATTTTGTCTGTACAAAAACATGGAACAGTCGAAATCCTCTTATCTGGATTATTTACAGACCGGAGGATTGCCCGAACTTTTCCATCTTCCTGAACAGGAAACCAAGAGACATTATGTTTCGGCAATGAAAGATACAGTGTTGCTAAGGGATGTGATACAGAGGTATAACATAAAGGATGCACGATTGCTTGAAGATATATTTGTATACCTGGTAAATAATGCATCAAACTTAGTTTCAATAAGTAATCTTGTGAGTTATTTTAAATCCAGAAACCGTAAAACGAATTACGAAACTATTGCTAATTATATCCAATACATTGAAAATACATTTTTGGTGCACCGGGCTGACCGATTTAATATAAAAGGCAAGGAAATAATTTCGGGTACCGCGAAGTATTATATCAATGATTTGTCATTCAAAAACTACTTATACACAGGTTTTGGTTACGGAATAGGTTATTTACTGGAAAATGCCGTTTATCTGCAATTACGTCAATCGTCTTACGAAGTAAATACAGGCGTTTTACGGAATGCCGAAATAGATTTTGTTGCCCGCAAAGCAGATAAGTTGGTTTATATTCAGGTGGCATATCTGTTGGATAGTGAACTGACTTTCGAACGTGAATTTGGTGCATTTAAATCTATTACCGATAATTACGAGAAATATGTGGTGACAATGGATGATATGCAATTTCCGGGGATTGAGGGTATCAGGCATATTCAGGTATGGAACCTGAATACTGTGTTGTAGATTATACAAAGTTGCATGATGATTAAAGATACAACTGAATGATGCTTAACTGGCTTTGCTTCTGTTGAAACACCTTAATATTGGACATGGCTATAAATTAGAACGACGAAATTGAAAAAGGCAGGGGTGCCGGAAGTTGCAGGTATTGAGATAAACGGGATATGGATTAGTATTAAAAATGTATATTACAGGTCAAACATTTAAGTTTTTTTTTCTGTTATAACTGAAGCAAGTTAGTATATTTGCAAAAGATTAAAACAAAAATTCATTAAAAACATACTGGTAATGATACGGGAAAGTCTCATAAACAAAACTATAAAGACATTATCGAAACTTCCAAACGATAAGGTTAGAGAAGTCTCGGACTTTACCGAATATATTTTAAAAAAGTACGAAGAAGATACTATGCAAAAGGGAATTGAAAAGTTAGTAAATGATTCAAATGCTTTTCAATTTTTGAATGATGACGAAGATTTGTATACAGTAAATGATATAATTGAAAAATACTGATGGAAAAAGGGGATATATTACTCATTCCGTTTCCATTTACAGATTTAAAAGGAAACAAAAACAGACCCGCATTAGTCCTTATAAATAGTGATTTAGACGTAACCTTAGCTTTTATTTCCACTCAACTAAAATGAAAGGAAGAAACAGATATTCTTTTGAAACCCAACAAAAATAATGGTCTTAAAAAAGATTCTGTACTACGACTTGGAAAAATTGCAACAATTGATAAAAACCTTGTTTTGGGAAGAATAGGCAGAATGGATGCAAATGTCTTAAAACAAGTGAATTTAAACTTAATCAAACTTTTTAAACTTGATTGAACTGATCGAATCCAGTCTTATCTGATAGAAATTGATAAAAAACAACAAAGCCTTAAATTATGTAGGGCTTTGTTGTTTTTTATCAACTCATGTACAGTATTAGATATCCTATCGATTTGTGAAAATTGTAAAGAAAGGAATAACATTTTAATATTGACTACAAGTAAAAGAACCTCATAACCGGATGCCTGGCATTATTATTAATTGGGCTTACCCCTACTCTACTGAAATGTTCTGATAATACTTTTAGGCGTTTTTTTTATTCATTAAATTCAGCACAATTACAGTTCTTTTATATTTTATTAAAATAATCATAAAAATTATTGGAGCTGTTAAAAACCTTTTGTACTTTTGGAACGGAAAATTGAATGAATGACCTGTAATATCATATTGAAGTTAACAGCTAATTTTAAGAAACAGTTATAAATTATACTGGTTTTCAGTCCAAGTCTCCGCTTCGCTCAGACTTGAACTATCCAGTGTGTACAAATAATCAAACTTGGACGAGAAGGAGTTCGTACTTTTGGAGCTGAAATGATTGCTAACGGATTGCAAATAAAAAGTATACAAAAATCTGGAATCCCAAATTATTACAACATGCATGATTCTTTTAATACTTGTATAGGTTTGTATAGAAGACAAAGGGACGAAAAATAAAATAGTTATCATTATTCTACTCTCAGTGAAAACGGGAATAACTTAGTATTATAATGACCAATTTAGTATAAAACCGAATAATTTTAATTGTTTATTAACAATTGAAAACAAATGGAAAAAGAAACAATCATCAAGCTAAGCAAAAACTTTGAAGAATATGCCTACGAACAAGATGGAATAGAATATTGGCTTGCACGCGAACTACAAGAACTACTTGGATATGCAGATTGGAGGAATTTTCTGAATGCAGTTGATAAAGCAAAGGAAAGTTGTAAAACCACAGGTGAAGGGGTTTCCGATCATTTCGTTGATGTCACCAAAATGATAGAATTGGGTAAAGGTGGAAAGCGTGAAGTGGATGATATAATGCTTACCCGGTATGCTTGTTATCTGATTGCCCAAAATGGGGATCCAAAGAAAGAGCAGATTGCATTTGCCCAAAGTTATTTTGCCATTCAAACCCGTAAACAGGAATTGCTTGAAGAGCGCATTCATCTGATGGAACGTTTGCATGCAAGGGAAAAACTGGCAGCTACCGAAACTGAATTATCAAAAAATATTTACGAACGGGGTATTGACAATAAAGGATTTGCAACTATACGCAGCAAAGGAGATTGGGCTTTATTTGGAGGTTATAACACCTTAGCCATGAAACGCAAATTGGGCATTGCTGAAAACCGACCCTTGGCCGATTTCCTACCTACAATTACTATTACAGCAAAACAGCTGGCTACAGAAATCACCAACTTTAATGTGAATAAAAACGACCTGAAAGGGGAAATAAAAATTACAAACGAGCATATAAAAATAATACTGATGTAAGGACCCTTTTGGGCAAAAGTGGCATTAAACCTGAGCAATTACCATCCGAAGAAGATATTAAGAAACTGGAACGAAGGGTAAAATCGGCTGCTAAGGAAATAGTAAAGAAAAAACTGAAAGGCAAAAAGAGATGAAATAAGTAAGATAGAAAAAACTCAAGTAACGATATAGCATTATACAATTTGGATGAGAAAACGTGCCCCCTCTTTGCTCAAACTATCCAGCAATTGCAACTGATTAAACCTGGAAGAGAATGAAGGGATTCATTCAGAAAAAATTGCATACCAATTTGAATTAAGGTGTAATAGTGAAAAGTAAAATTACCTCGTAACATTATGCTTTTCTTAATTCTTAATTAGTAATTGGTCTCACTCCTACCCTATTGAACCCTTCAGAGAATATTATCCTGACAGTTTTTTTATTCATTTAATTCAGCTTAAATGCAGTACTTTTATATTTTATTAAAAAAGTTATCTAAAATGTTGGAGCTGTTAATAACCTTTCGTACTTTTGGTACTGCAAATCAAATGTTTGACCTGTAATGACAAAATGAAGTTAATAACTGATTATAAAAAACAGTTATAAATTGTACTGGTTTTCAGTCCAAATCTCGGCTTGGCTCAGAGTTGAACTATCCAGTGTGTTCAAATAATCATACTTAGACTAGAAGGGGACTGCTGATGTGTATTTGCCAGTTGTTACTCCTTCATTCACTTTAGTGGACGGTTTAAGAAAACTTATAACAACAAATCCTTTTATGAAAAATTACGAAATTGAAAACGAATTGAGATCGAACCTGAGTTCCGTTGAAAAACTTATATGGACAGGAAAACCAAAGTCGGAAATTATGTTTAGAAGTACAGATGCATTTCTAATTCCATTTAGTTTACTTTGGTTCGGGTTTGCAATTTTCTGGGAGAGTAATGCTATTCAGACTAATGGCGATTATTTTTTCATGCTTTGGGGAATTCCATTTCTATTAGCTGGACTTTATTTTACCGTTGGACGATTTTTTATTGATGCTAAAAAACGGGCAAATACCATCTATGGAATTACTCCGGACAGAATCATACTAAAATCCGGGATATTTAGCAGTGAAATTACATCAGTAAACATCAGGACACTTACAGACATAACTATCAATCAAAAAAGTGATAACAGCGGAACAATAACACTTGGACCAACAGACATAAGATTCTCAATGATGCAAGGAATGGAATGGCCCGGAATAAAACAACCGCTAAGACTTGAATTTATTGAAGAAGTTAAATCAGTTTATGACAAAATAATTGATTTACAAAGACAAAAATATCGACTGATAAAAGCGAACTGATAATACGCATTCAGTCAGTCCTGTTGTACAGTATGTTTCATTAAGGCTGATATGCATTTATCGGGATTTACTCCCCCATTCACTTTGTAGCGGTACAACATCGAATGTTTCCGTAAATGGAACATTCCGGATATCGTAAACATTAATACACATAGTCTCTGTCGTTACGGGCAAGGCTTAAAAAGACAAAAGAATACTATGATAAGAGAAATGAATGAAAACGATAGTCAAAGGGTTCTGGAAATCTACAAAATGGGTCTGGATACTAAGAATGCTACATTTGAGACAGTGGTACCTTCATGGTCCGATTGGGATTTAAAACATCATAAACATTCACGGTTTGTATACGTTGATAATAATACAATTCTTGGTTGGGTTGCGTTGACTCCGGTTTCTTCAAGAAAGGTTTATGAAGGAGTTGCAGAAGTGAGTGTATATATTGATACCAATTTTCTGCACAAAGGGATTGGTTCCGGGCTAATGGATAAAGTGATACTATCCTCCGAAGAGCAAGGAATATGGACATTGTATTCAAGTGTATTTTCTGAAAATATTGCTACAATAAAACTACATTTAAAATATGGTTTCAGAGTTATCGGGAAAAGAGAAAAAATTGCACAACTTGATAATAAATGGCATGATACAACAATTTTAGAAAGACGGAGTAAAAAGGTTGGTATTTGAATATTTAAAAAAAGGATTATGAATTTGATAATTAAACAGGCAACAGAAAGAGAATTCGATGCAATTAAAAAGTTATTGGATGATAATAACCTTCCGACAACCGATATATATCAGGATAATATCCAATTATTTATTGGTTTAATTGATGACAAAATTATGAGTGTTATAGGATTGGAAAAGTATAAAAATGTTGGACTTTTAAGATCTTTGGCAGTAACTGATTTGTTTAAAAACCAACAAGTCGGGTCACGATTGATCAGACATATAGTTGATTTGTGTGCATCTGAACATATTGACAAAATCTATTTACTCACAACGACAGCAGAAAAGTATTTTGTTAAGTTTGGGTTTACAAAAATTGAACGGATGGAGGCTCCTGATATACTGAAACAAACCAGAGAGTTTAAGGATATCTGTCCAGTATCAGCGGTTCTAATGTATAAAAGTTTAAACTGTTGATAAAAAAAACAGGCTAAAAATATATATGACTTTATGAGGTCGGTATTGCCCGGATGAAGTCTCAGATACACTACATTCCCACATTCGGTTGTTATAGAAAAGCTAAAATTTGAACTAAACAAATTAGATTATGGAAAATTCAGACAAAGAAAAAATTGAGCGGATAATAAAAACAAGAAAAAAAGCTCACTCGTTTTATTTGATGAAATCAAAAGTTTATCAATCATTCGTTGAAATGGAACAAAATACGTACAGGGATGGTAAACTGAGTAAATTGCAAAAGGAGTATATCGCGATCGGTATTTCAGTTGCAATAAATTGTGAATCTTGTATGGAATGGCATATTAAGCAGGCCCTTGACGATGGTTCAACAGAAAATGAGATTCTTGAAGCAATTGAAGTCGGGATTGAAATGGCAGGGGGACCGGCAACAGCATCTGCAAGATTTGCAATGAATGTTCTTGAATATTATCAGCAAAGTAAATGATAAAAAGAGTTTCCAAAAAGGACAATTTTTAAAACACTGGCGAAACTGCTAAATAATCGTTTAATCCTGTTACAGATGAGTTTGGTATAGTTTCATAATGTATTTATTGATGGTGATACATTAAGGGGTGAAATTTTGATAGTGAAGCGCTCCAAAATCCGCCACATGCACATAGAGTCAAACATTGTGCTTCATACAAAAACAATACATCATATGATAAAAAAAATTTTGATACTGATTTTATTGATTTCCGGTGGCCAGATTATGTTCTGTCAAAACAAAAGCATTGGTTACTGGGCTGGGACTATGAAAAGAGAGGATTCGGCAATGGATGTTTCGTTTGAATTCAACATCCTGAAGAATCATATTGCTGGCTATTTCAATTCCGCTTCACAAAGAGCCAGTGGCATACCGTTGGATGAGGTTACTGTAAAGAATGACTCACTGACATTTCATTTAATGACCGAGCCTGTTTCTTTATTTAAATGTAAGGTATCATTTGACACTATCTCCGGACAGATTATTCAGGAAGGATTCTCTAAAGGCAACTTATCCCTGAAAAGGTCTCAACTACCGGTTAAAAGCTATACATCTATTGACACTACTTTTAAAAGTGATAATGCCCGGATAGCCTGTAGAATATATTTTCCAAAAGCCAAAGGCAAATTTCCGGCTGTTGTTTTTATGCATGGCTCCGGTGGAGAAGGAATGTTTGCCAATCAGTTTTTTGCTGAATATTTAGCATCAAAAGGAATTGTATCACTTATTCAAGACAAGCGTGGAGTTGGTAAATCAACCGGTAACTGGACAACAGCCGGTTTTGATGAACTGGCAAATGATCATATTCATGCTGTAAATTTTCTAAAAGGATTTGATAAGGTCAATACATCACAAATCGGCATTTACGGACACAGCCAGGGCGGAACAATAGCACCGTTAGTGGCTTCAAAATCAAAAGATATTGCTTTTGTCATTGCCGCATCCGGAATCGGAGATACAGTTTATAAACAGGATTTATACAGAACTGAAAATAATTTAAAATCAAATGGGTTTACTCAGAAAGAGGTTCAGGAAGCGATTCATTATTACAAATCGTGGCTGGATATGGCAAGACTGGGTACAGGATATGAAAAATTAGATTCCTTAAATCAATCATCAAAAAATAAAAAATGGTTTGAGTGGGTAGAAGCACCACCCCGGGACAATTGGATATGGAAATTTTATATCCAAATTGGAAACTATAATTCATTGGATTATTGGAAAAAGACAAACATTCCGGTCTTTCTAATATATGGCGAAAATGATCAGATAGAAGATATCAGAAGCTATATTCTTAATATTGACAAAGTTTTAACTGAACAGGCACATAACAAGGATTTAACACAAATTATATTGCCTAATGCACAACATAATTTATGTATTTCGCCGGAGAAAAATGAGAAGTTTTTTTGGTGGTATTTATCACCCGGTTATCCGGATTTAATTGCAGGTTGGATAGTATATAGATTTAAGAATTAATGCAAGAAGGCACAAAAGGCAATATAATAAAACAATAAAAACTATGTGAAATAGATTTACTCTAATAATAATTTTAATGGAAATAAGCTGTCTTTGTACTTATTCTCAAATACTACCAAACTCGACATGGACAGTATATTATCCAAATAACACTTTATTAGCCTATTTTCATTTTGGCACAGATACTGTTTCTTTTAGTAGCGACAATGTTTCATAGAACAATATTTCTACTTTTAAAGAAAACGGAAACAACTTTAGCATTCTCGATTTGCCAGATGGAACCTATTCAAACAACGAAACCGGAACATACAATTTTTTAATTCAAAATGACACTCTGAAATTTACAACTATTAGTGATACAACTTCAAGTCGGGTAAGGACAATGTCAACATGCCATTGGGTTAGGATTCAAACAGGCATTAAGAGGATCGATTTCATATCTGCAATAAAGTTTTATATGAATACGTTTTCATCATCAACAACTTTAAAGATAGACAAACCATTCAATAGTGCCTCTTTAACAGTATACAATTCAATCGGGCTACAAGTAAAACAAATAAATATTATTTCAGGTCAAACAATTACTCTTAACCGTGACAATCTACCAAATGGGGTATATTTTATTCGTTTGACATTTGACAACAAAACATTTAATGCAGAAAAACTAATAATCGTAAACGACTGATAAAGACTTCAGAAAACTAAGTTGCATTTCTTCTATCATATGTTTAAGGACATTTGCGGCCGATGTGCATTTAGTAAGTGTTGTACTTATATTGAGCGTAGCTTGACGGGCAGTTCAAACTATGTTGAACCGGGTTTGGTTGATGTTGAACCCTGTAAAGAAATATCAGATAAAAACGGCACTGGTTTTTAGACCATCTCTCCCCCCCTTGTTTGGAACAATTGAGTGCCGGTTGATTGTTTTGTAACAATTAAGTAAAGAATATTTCAACTGTTACCTTCCAGGATGGCATAATTTTGTAACCCCTTCCATACGAACAAAAAAAACTATTTTTATACGATTGAAAAGGACACTGGTCGCAAAGATATAGTTGGTGGTGATTTCTCCGGTATTTATTTTGTACTTTTGTCTGAATGAGGATTAAAAGATTGAAGCAGATTAATCAGAAAATAAGTCAAGGATTCATCTGCCAAATCATTTTTTAAATTAGGATCAACTTCAAAGTGGAACTATTGAAGTAAAACATTGTTTCAGTTGATACAGATTATTTAAAGAATTTGAAATATGGAACTTCCGAAAAAATTGTTTTTAAAAAAAATCCTGAAATACTTTTTTATACTTTTATTTTCAATTCTCCTTTTATGTGTGTTGTTATTTATTGCAGTGTATTCGGGGAAATTTGGTTCCTTACCCGATAAGAAAGCTCTGGCTTCAATAAAAAATGAAGAAGCTTCTCTGGTGATTTCCAGCGATAGTGTTATTATCGGGAAGTTTTTTGCTGAGAACCGTACCAATATATCCAATGATGAAATTCCTGATCATCTTAAAAATGCTTTGATTGCAACAGAAGACAAGCGCTTTTTCACCCATAGCGGATATGATCTTCATAGTTATTTTCGTGTTTTCTTTAAAAGTATCCTTTGGGGCGAAAGTCAGAGCGGTGGGGGAAGTACGCTGACACAGCAGTTGATAAAAAACTTATATGGACGCCAGAAATATGGTATCCTTAGTATGCCTGTGAACAAGTTAAGGGAAATAATTATTTCCGCTCGTATGGAGGAAGTGTACAACAAAGAAGAACTATTATTACTTTACCTGAATTCAGTCCCTTTTGGCGAAGATGTTTACGGTGTAGAAGCTGCCTCACACCGGTATTTCAATAAACCTGCCCGCAAGCTGAAAGTGGAAGAATCGGCGGTTTTAGTGGGACTATTGAAAGCGAACACCTATTTTAATCCACGTCTTAATCCACAAAATTCGCTGGATCGCAGAAACATGGTTCTGTCTTTGATGGAAAAACAAAATTATTTAACAAAGGATGCGTTGGATAGTTTGCGGAAATTACCACTAAGCCTGAACTATGAAAATATGAATACAGAATCACCTGCGGGATATTTTGTATATCAGGTACAGAAAAAAACACAGGAAATTCTGGAAGATATTCAACGGAAAAATGGTAAGGAATATAACCTGAAAAAAGATGGACTTAAAATATACACTACCCTGAATATGCATATTCAGCAAATAACAACCGAAGGCATACATAAACATTTGTACGGTATGCAAAAATTGCTGAATAGAGAACTTCAAAATCACAATATAAAAAAACAATGGTATAGGAATCAGTTTAAACTTTCCGGCGCAGATAATTCCGAAAAAAAATATATCGAAGTATTTGACTGGACAGGCATCGCTACAAAAAAAATGAATAAAACAGACAGTTTGTGGTACTATTACAAAATGCTGAATGCCTCGGTACTCATTACCAACCCAAAGGATGGAGCGGTAATTACCTGGATTGGTGGCAACGATTTCAGTAGACTTCCTTTTGATATGGTACTGTCTCACCGTCAGATAGCCTCTACTTTTAAGCCGTTTTTATATGCTACAGCACTGGAGAACAATTTTACTCCTAGTACCTATCTTCAAAATATACAAAAAGTATATCCTGAATACGACAACTGGGAACCACAGAATTTTGATCATAAATTTACAAAAGACAGCACTGTGGCTCTTTGGTATGCCCTCGCCCACTCAATGAACCTGCCTACACTGGATTTATACTTTAAAACAGGGCGCGAAAAACTTATCAATACATGCAACAGGCTTCATTTTCCTTCTCCAAATAATGACTCGCCATCCATTGCCCTGGGAACACTTGATTTATCTCTCTATGAGGTTGTTCGGGCATACAGTGCTTTTGCCAATAAGGGCGAAATGACAGAACCGGTGATGATTAATAAAATTACCGATGCCAAAGGAAATATCCTGTTTGAAAGAAAGGATGCCCGACCTGAAAAAGTTTTTAAAGAAAAAACCACTGAAATGATTACTGCCATTTTACGAAAAGCCATCAATCATGGAACGGGAACCCGAATCAGAAACCATTTTGCTATCCGTGCCGATCTGGCAGGTAAAACCGGTACTGCTGAAAACTATACAAATGCATGGTTTATTGCTTATACACCCGATTTAGTGGTGGGAACCTGGGTAGGTGCAAATTCACCCGAAATCCATTTTTTTAGTGGAAACGGTTCCGGTGCTTCACTGGCACTGCCCATAGTCGGCAATGTGCTTCGTGCGATTGAGAATAATGCCCATTGGAGAAAAAAATTCCTTACTCCTTTTAAAATTCCCAAATCTGTTTCTAATGATTTAAATTGTAATCCTTATAAAGAAACCGGAATAAAAGGATTTTTTTATCGTCTGTTTCATCGAAAAAATAAATAATAATCCCGCTATATAGTGCAGGTTTGTACTCAATGAATAGTTCAGGTTTAGCGATGCTAACCAACGTCCAAAGTGAATTAAATCTGGATTGATAATTAGTCAGTTTATAAACTGACAACAGAAGTTTGAAAACTTCTAAATAATGAGTCCAGGTCCCTGCTTCGTTAAGATCTATCCATTAACAGCAACTGGCTATACCTGGAAGAGAAAAGATTAGTTATTTCACTAAATTTAAAGAGTATATTTGTGCTTTTAAAAATTCAGCTACAATGATGGAAACAACCAGACTCAGTATTCACGATAAATTACCTCTCACCTGCTCACGAAGAGGAACCTGCTGTCACGGGAACCTGGTAATGCTTAATCCATGGGAGCTTAAGTGTCTGGCGAGGGAGAAAGGAATTACACCGGGGGAATTCCGTAATCTTTATTGTGAGGTTGGAGGGATTCGTTTACGGTTTGATGGAGCAGTCGGTTGGAGAGAGAAACGAGCCTGCAGTCAGTATGTGGCTGGTTTCGGATGCAGCGTTCATTTGGGACGCCCTCTGGCCTGCCGGTTATTTCCACTTGGTCGTCAGATACAAAGTGAAGAGGTTCACTATATGTACCAGGGGACTGAATTTCCCTGTCTGGAGGGGTGTCCGGAAGTTACCGGATTACCTCTGTTGAATGTAGGTGAATACCTGAAAGGCCAGAAAACAGAAAGGTTCGAAAAGGCTCAGGATGAATATTTAGAAGTCATGCAAAGTTTAGCTGATATTGCATTTGAGCTTCTTCTTGATACCGGCTTAGCTGAATCCGGAGATAAGGAAACATTACACATGTGGAGAAAAATGGGCAATGAACTTCCGAAAATTTTAGCAGATCGAATTGGACACGAGTGGATGGATAGTTTGATGATACCGGAGATTTCTGATGATGTAGATGATCCGGTTTCATTTGCCCGAAAACATAAAGAATTACTTCAATTAAAAGCACAGGAAAAATTTGGAGCCTTGCAAACAAATCATGAAATCCATCAAGCTTCTGTTTTAATCATGAGTGTAGCATTGCATCTTGCCCGTAGTTTAGGGGCAAATCCGGAAATCCTTGCTGAACATTGGATCGATACTGCAAAGAATCAAGGGGCAGTGGAATAGTATTCATACTGATTTGATCACAGAAAATTGCCATGAATGTCTTTATCAGTTTTTAGGGAGATATGGCTGATGTGTGTTTTTATTCACTTTGTCGTCTCATGTCAGTGAATGATTCCTTAAATGGACTAATCCTGGTATCGGAACTATAAAGCCTATAATTCGATTTTATATGTAAGTGTTAAATAAAGAAAGTCAAATTTAGAATTCTTAAATAGACAAAATATGAAGAAAATTCTTATTATTGGAATCATTTGTTGCTTTGGATTACACACAATTGCACAAAACAGTTTAGAAATTTTAAACAACGAAAGATCTTTTGGGAATAATCTGATTACCAATAAGGAAATAGTTGGGAGTGAATATATTTTTACAGAAAGAATTGAGCAGACATATCTTGAAACTAAGTCTAATCGTATTACTATTCAATTGAGAGGTTTTTTATTGGGTGGTCCATATCTAAAAAACAATGGTCAGGTAGTCTTATACGATCTTAATAATAAAAAAACGATTTGGAATAAATCCATAAATTATCAATATTACTCTATTGAACAAAATGGAAAATATATTTTTAAGACAGGTATGAATAAAACTTACTGCCTTGATTTCGAAAATGGAGAAAACCTTTGGAAAGCAAGAAATAGCATTGCATTTATTAATCCTGATTTGAATATTGGAATAGGATATATACCATTTATAAATTACTACATTTCTGACAATAGTTTTGAGGGTATTGATTTAAAAACAGGAGAAACAATTTGGAAAAGGAAAATAAACCACGATTACGGTTTAAATGATATTTTTATGTTGAATGATTCTGTTGCAATGGTTGTATCTTCAGGTTTACACTCTGTAAACTTAAAAAACGGTTTAGGTTGGGATTACGAAGCAAAAACAGGAGTTCCATACCTTCAGGTGAAGAAAACAGAAATAAAATCGAATGTAATTATTGACAGTTTGGATATTTACTTTGCTTCAAAAGAAAAAATCTCCAGATTAGATATAAATGGTAAATTAATCTGGTCAACACCTCTTCCTGAAAATCTAACAAGCACTTCTAATATTATTCTATTGGATAGTACTTTATATATGATTAATAGTGGTTCTTCTCAATGTGGTTATGCTATACTTAAACAAGGGAAACCTTTTTTGGCAGCATTTGATATTAAAAATGGCGAAAAACTTTTTCTTAAAACTGTAGACGACAAAAGTGGAAAAATAATTGGATCAGTTATTAGAAATGATGAATTAGTTCTTTTATATAAAGATAAGATAGCTAAATGTTCTGTAAAAGATGGGTCGTTAATTTTGGAAAGAACATTTGACACTGGAAAGTATGGAGAACTGGAAGGATTTATTAATTACAACATTTTCAACAAATTTGATTCTGCCTACAAAAGTTTAGCACTTACAGATACAATTAACAATTATGTTTATACGAAGAAACGTTCAATTGTAGCTATTGATAAAAATTTAGAAATTGTAAAACAATATGATATAGATCAACTTTATAAATTTTACCTAAAATATAACAAACTTAGGTTTTTAGCTAACAAGGATAACACTATCGTAATTAATAAGGACAATAAGATTGTTGCAAAAATTGATATACCTGATAAAGCAAAAAGAATTGGGTCAAAACTCTACTTTGTCAGGGAGAAAAGTATAATAGAAATCGATTTAAATGAAATAACTCAAGTAGAAACAAAACCTGAATAATTTCATATAAGCAACATGATTGCAAAAAAACGAAAACAAAGTTATGAAAATCCGTTACACAATAAATTCGAACTTGATAATATACAATGAAATTACGTCAATAAATTAATATAACTGATGAAAATAAAAAACACGTTTTTATCGTTTTGTCTTTTGTCATTGCTATTGGTACTTCCATTGAGTTTAATGAAAGCCCAATCCTTTAAACCGGGATATGTCATTACAAATTCAAATGACACTATAAACGGTTTAATTCAATATATTGACATAAATCAGTTCAATGTATGTACATTTAAAAAAGATCAAAATTCAAAGAGCACTCAATATCTTCCCGGAGAAATTCATGCGTACAGATTTAATGATAATGGGAAATTTTTTGTTTCTATGGAAGCGCCTTTATCAACAGGTAGTAAAATGCTTTTTCTTGAATGTCTGATTAAGGGTAAAGCAAGCATTTATTATATGAATGATAAAACACAACACTTTTTCATGGAAACAGATAATGTAAAGTTGACAGAAATCAGTGAAATTCCTGAACTTACAAAAAATGAATATGGTGTAACACATTATAAACCGACAAAGATTACAGGCAAGTTGAAATACATGATGTCCGATTGCCCATCTATATTCAATCAGATAGATGATTTAAAACTATATCCTGATCAACTTCTTAAGTTGTCAAAAGACTATCAGCAACGGGTTTGTAAAGATGAGAAGTGCATCATTTATGAAGAAAAGGCTGACCCGGTAAAACTTAATTTTGGAATAGTTATGGGTTTATCCTATAATAATTTTTTATTTAACGAAACAAATTATACCGAAATGAAAATCGGTAATTTCGAAGGTTTCAAGCTTGAATTTGAGAATATTGTATACTCGCTTAAAAGTTTTACTTTAAATACCGGATTACAATATCAATATTATTCAACGTATACTTTTCATACAAACATATGGCAAATGTATCATTTAAGCCCCACTGGCAGTCATATCCTGAACTTTGACATTATGGCTTCTTCCATCAAAATACCATTATCAGTTAATTATATGTTTTCCCAAAAGAAAATCAGCCCATATATTGGTCTTGGTTTTACGAATACATTTTATTTGAATCAAAACAGAAATTTATATATTACTGATTTTAATACTTATTACGGGAAAGCAATACCACTTTATCATCCTGGCCTAATGGCTACTTTAGGATTAAAGTATAAAATGAAAAACCGATGTTCTTTATTTATTGAATTAAACGGTGAGTTTTCCGGGAATATTAATCTTAACCAGGCATATAGGATGCAGAATCAATATTTGGCATTACAAACAGGATATATGCTTTAGGAACTATTAGTTGGTCACCTTCTGATAATATTGATGTCAAGAAATCTACCTAATATCGTTCAAATCGGTCATTGTAACGACAACCCAATTGACGCGAAAAACATTACCAGGCATTATTATAACAATGGAAACAAACAGAAAAATAAGGACAAGTCGATGGAGTCTATTAATGACCTGAGTTCACAGAGTTTCTATCATGGCACGAAGGCAAATCTGAAACCCGGAGACCTGATCGAACCCGGTTTTAATTCAAACTATGGTAAGAGGAAACAGGCATCCTATATCTATTTCTCTGCCACCCTGAATGCTGCTGCCTGGGGAGCCGAACTTGCCCTTGGCGAAGGACACGGCAGAATTTATGTTGTAGAGCCGACCGGTCCGATTGAAGATGACCCCAATTTGACTGACAAGAAATTCCCGGGTAATCCGACAAAGTCATACCGTTCCCGAAATCCGCTTCTGGTAACCGGTGAGATTACAGAATGGCAAGGTCACTCCCCCGAAGAGCTTAAAGCTATGAAGGAGAACCTTGAGCGACTTAAGCAACTTGGAGTTGAGGCAATCGATGACTGAGAAAAAATGCGAAAATTAATCCGACACTTCAACTAACTAAAATAACGATTTTTAGCACACATTATTTAAAGTCAGGTTGCACGGAATGTTTCATTATGGCTGATGTGCATTTGCAGGTATGCTTCTCCCTTCACTTTATCACCGGGCGAGCAGTGAAAGCTTCCAAAAATGGAACATTCCGGGTACCGGAACCATAAAGAAAATCGACTTGGTAGTTAACACTAATTTTGTGAACACATATTTTAAATTGACAAATGATGAAACTGAATAAAATACTTTTAATATTAGTCCTATTATTCCTGGCATTTTTTATCATTATCAGTATTCCTGAAAGTAGAACGTCGATCATGACCAAACATTTTACATTCCTTTTTAGTAGAAGCATTAACAAAACAAAAGTTACTGAACTTTCAGATGCTTTGGAAAGCAATTATCTATGAATAGGCAAAGATTTAAAAACCACACCAGCTGACAATATCGAAATAAATATCTATGCCCAAAGATGGAGATATATCAAGGCTACTAAAAATTGGAGAAGTTCGGGAAACATCGAAGGCATTTCAAAACTATACTTTGTTGAACAGGCATGGGGAGAAACTGACAGCAAAAAAGTTGCTGTTCATGAATTTACTCATACTGTAACACTAAAATTACTTTTAGACCATGAACCTCAACCGGTAAACTCAAAGAACTTCGACAAGAAATTTTCAACTTACCCCACATGGCTTTGGGAAGGAATAAGTGTCTATGAGGCACAACAATTCGTTGACCCAAAAACTTTGCCATATTTAAAAAATGGACAACACCCCAATATTGCAGAACTTAACAATCGCTTAAAAGGGGGTAAAATATACAGTTGTGGTTATACAATTATTGAATACATTTTATTTAAGTACGGACAGGATGACTTAATAAGACTTATTGAAAACTACGGGGACTTGAAAACCACATTTAACGTGACAGATGAACAATTTTGCAATGAGTGGTATGAGTTTATAAAGAAGAAGTATTTAAAATAACGCCATTTAATACATTATGGTCATTATTGGCTGACGTGCTTTTGCAGGTGTTGCTCCCTCATACACTTTGCTGTTTTATAAGGAGCGTATGCGCCCAAATTGAACATTCCGGGTATTGGGTATAGCCTACCAACGTTTATTAAGGAGCATACAAAAAAGGGCAGAAAGATATTGATATTCGTACTCCTTTTCATACAATTGGAACACTTCAACTAAATTTGGGACAAAAAAACACCATATTCGAGCTTGAAAAGCTACTCCTAAATAGAAACTAATCCATTCATTTTGTTGGTTTTATGACAACGGATGCTACTGCAAATGGAATATCCAGCACAATGGAGACCATATAGTCCAAAGACCCGGTTATCAGGTAGTATTTTAAAATATGGATATTCCATCTTTGCAGATTTGACAAAATTGTATATCTTTGATACTATCAAATGATACTATCATAAATAGAAGACTATGAAACCTCCCTATGACATTACAAGTAGGATTTTAAAATTAACATCCTCCATATCAGAAAAAATGGGTGAAGTCAAATCAGCCAGATTAATCAAACCACCTACTGAATTACGAAAGCGGAATAGAATAAAATCAATTCAATCATCCCTTGAAATTGAAGGGAATACTCTGACAGTCGAACAAATTACCGATTTAATTGATAACAAAAGAGTACTTGCACCTCAAAAAGACATTCTGGAAGTCAAGAATGCTATTGAATTATATTCCATACTGAATGATTTTAATGCCTATGAACTGAATTCATTATGCCGAGCTCATGGTATATTAATGAATTCGTTAATAGATAATGCCGGACAATTCCGAAGAACAGCAGTTGGAATTGTAAAAGGAAATAATATCACTCATGTAGCACCTCCGGGAGAAATGGTTTTCCCTTTAATGAAGGATTTGTTTGATTATCTGAAAAACGATGACGATATAGTATTAATTAAAAGTTGTGTGTTTCATTACGAATTTGAGTTTATCCATCCTTTCAGTGATGGAAATGGCAGAATGGGACGTTTATGGCAAACCATAATATTAAAAAATTATTCACCTGTTTTTGAATACCTGCCAATAGAATCCATCATTAAGGCACGTCAGCAAGAGTATTATGATGTACTTGGAAAATCGGACAATCAGGGAAATTCTACAGGATTTATTGAATTCATGCTTGAAATAATTGATTCTGCTTTAGAAGATTTATTGAAGGCCCAAAACCATACGATAACCGGTGCTGAGAGAATAAATATCTTCAGGAATTTTGCAGGTACTGAATTATTTACAAGACAGGATTATTTAAGACATAATAAGGAAATCTCAACGGCTACAGCAAGCAGAGATTTAAAGGAAGGTGTTGACAACGGAATAATTCAAAAAACAGGAAAAATACGTTTGACAAAATACAGGTATAACAACTAACCGATACACTCCTAAGTGCATTGAAGTTGATGTGTTATTTTCCCCATTCACTTTGTGGCCGGACGAGCAATTAATGCTCCCATAATAGAACCATTCAGGGAATTGGAACCATAAAGTCCATTTACTCGTTAGTTAACGTTTATTGTAACGGACAACTCAACTGACACGAAATGATATTAACATGCATAATAACAATAATAATAATGAAAACAACTGACATGTCGATAGAGTCTACCAACGACCTGAGTACACAAAAGTTTTATCATGGCACTAAGTCTAGTCTGAGGCCGGGAGACCTGATTGAACCCGGTTTTAATTCAAATTACGGTAAGAACAGGAAAGTGTCTTATATTTATCTAACTGCCACCTTGAATGCTGCTACACGGGGAGCTGAACTTGCCCTCGGCGAAGTACCCGGCAGAATTTATATAGTTGAGCTTACCGGTCCGATTGAAGATGACCCCAATCTGACTGACAAGAAATTTCCTGATAATCCGGCAAAGTCATACCGTTCCCGAAATCCGCTTCTGGTAACCGGTGAGATTACAGATTGGCAAGGTCACTCCCCCGAAGAGCTTAAAGCTATGAAGGAGAACCTTGAGCGACTTAAGCAACTTGGTATTGAGGCAATTGATGACTGAGAAAAAATGCGAAAATTAATCCACGTTTCAAATATCCGGTTATTCAACTTAAAGAAATTGCTTATGTACTCGGGTGCATATAGCCATACATATTACTAAAACATTGAATGCTTTAAGGTATACGGCATAAAATAAAAATTCCTGTATGTGGATTTGAATAAATTATGCAATAATTCAATCGCGTAAAATACCTCTTGCCCCCTTTGCAGGATCACTCGATGTACTGTTTTTATAAATCAGACTTTAAGCATCTAACATTTAGAAAATTAAAACTTAAAATTGCATATTTTGCGTATAATCATTTAATAAAATCATGAAGAAAATCAACGTTATCCTTTTGGCACTGCTTATGTTGACAGGCAATGTATTCGCTCAAAAAAGTAAAGCAGATGATCCTAAAATGGATTGGTGGAAAGAAGCTAAGTTTGGCATGTTTATTCACTGGGGCCTATATTGTATTCCCGGAGGTGAGTGGAACGGAAAGGAAACCACCAATATTGCTGAATGGATTATGAACGACATGAAAATTCCGGTGGCTGATTACAAAGCTTATGCTAAACAATTTAATCCAACCAGGTTCAATGCCGATGAATTTGTATTGCTTGCCAAAGAGGCAGGAATGAAGTATATGATACTTACCGCTAAGCATCACGAAGGTTTCGCCATGTTTAAATCTTCCGATCCGTTTAATGTAGTAGATGCTACTCCTTACAAAAAAGATGTGGTGAAACAGTTAGCCGATGCCTGTAAAAAATACAATATGCCTTTCGGCCTGTATTATTCACAGGCGCAGGACTGGACACATCCCGGAGGTGGAAAGTACTGCAAGAACTGGGATAAAGCTCAGGATGGTAGTTTTGATAAATACCTCGATGATGTGGCAATTCCTCAGATTACTGAGATTCTGACTAATTATAATCCGCGTATTATCTGGTGGGATACCCCGGCTGAAATGACAAAAAAACGTGCAGCAAAGATTGAAGCAATATTACATAAATATCCGAACCTGATTACCAACGACCGCCTGGGAGGTGATGTGGAAGGTGACCTCGTAACACCTGAACAATATATTCCTGCTACCGGAGTTCCCGGAAAAAACTGGGAATCCTGTATGACCATGAACAACACCTGGGGTTACAGCAGGTTCGACAATAACTGGAAAAGTGCCAAATCGCTTATCCGCAACCTGATTGACATTGCCAGTAAAGGTGGAAATTACCTGTTAAACGTAGGACCGACACCTGAAGGGTTGATTCCCGGACCATCAATTGAACGTCTGAAAGAAGTGGGCAAATGGATGAAAATGAACGGTGAAGCCATTTATGGAACCAAAGCCAGTCCGTTCAGTGAACTAAAATGGGGACGGGCAACGCAAAAAGCCTCCGGGAGCAATACCATCCTTTATCTGAATGTATTCGACTGGCCTGTTGATGGGAAATTAACCATAACGGGACTTGGAAACAAGATACTGAAAGCTTATCCGTTAATAGCTCCGGCCACACAATTAAAAGTAACGGAAAAGGAAGATGAAAAAACCATAGACGTCAATAATGTAAAAAAGATAGATGTTGCCACTGTTATAGTGATTGAAATAAAAGGAAAACCCATTGTAAACAATGCTCCGGTAATCACTTCGGATAATTCCATTTATATAAGTAATATTGAATGCAGCATAACATCGGATACCAAAAACGGAACTATTTATTACACTATTGATGGTTCTGAACCGACTATTTCGGGGAAAATTGCAAATGATAAGATTTTGATAAATGCAACCGGTAAGTTGGTACTTAAGGCACGTACATTTGTAAAAGGCAAACCGGTAAGTGCTACCACAACAGCTATTTTCGATCAGGAACAACCACTTGCTCCGGCTTATGAAGGCAAACCCGGATTGAAATACAGCTATTTCGAAGGCAACTGGGAAAAGCTTCCCGATTTTACGAAACTTACTGCCGTAAAAACCGGAATAACACCGGATTTTAATTTGAACGAAAAGAAACAAGCTTCATATTATGGTTTTACTTTCAATGGTTATATCAGCGTACCCGAAAATGATGTATATTCTTTCTTCCTTTCGTCGGACGATGGTAGTAAACTGACAATTGATGATCAAAAAACGCTTGATTTTGATGGATTGCACGGTATGGGTGACAAACGAATGGATGTAGCTCTGTCGGCAGGATTGCACAAAATCTCGCTTCAATTCTTCCAACACGATGGTGATGAAGGTTTGAAACTAGAATGGAAACAAACCGGAAAAGCCCGTAAATTGGTTGACAAATCGGCATTAAGCTATTAAATTAGTATTAAACACGAAGACACAAAGACATTAAATAAATTAATATCTTTGTGTCTTCGAGCTTTTGTTTTAAAAACAAAAGAATCGGAAGAAATCAATAGTATTATTATCTATTATTCTTATAGATAATGTATTACATGCACAACGATTCTCTACTACATTAACCAGAAGTTTTCACAAAATAACATCCCTAAAGTTTTTAATCTTACTAATACTAATATCGGGGAAATAATGAAAACTTTCCATACTAAAATAGCAAAAAGATTGGACGAGAGAATCAATACATAAACATAGAATTAGTTGAAATTCTAAATCTTTAATGTATATCCGCCTGAAACAAGCATATGGGCTTTTGGCGGCTGATATCCTTTTATCAGGTGTTAACTCCGCATTTACTTTAGATAATTGTTTTTATAATTATATCATTAATTCTACTTTACCAGATTAAAAAATTAACCACAAAGTCACAATTGATAAACTGACTATCGGCTTTTACACCCAACTTTCAATTACTTGTAAATATACCTCTGAATTGGCAGTTAAAACAAATATGAAGAGACAAATTACACTGTAGGTGTAATTTCGAATATGGTACATTCCGACTTGTCGGAAACCCCCAGTGTAGCCTGCGGAACTGGGGGAAAATAGAATACTAAACAACCCAACTCCAGAGGAGTTGACCACAAAAAAACACTTAAACTCTTGATTCTGTTGGTGAACTCCTACAGAGTTCTGTTCTTGATTTCATACATAACCCCCAGTTTCGCAGGCTCAACTGGGGGTAATGTACAGAATACTCCTACGGAGTTACTAACGATAAAGGGTCTATTTCAATAAAAATTTATTGATAAGATCATTACAAAAAGACAAAAAAACGAACTATGGGTGCAAAAGCCGATAGTCATTACAGATAAACTGCATTTACTAATTTTGTTTAGCTTATATTCTTAAAATACCGTTAGGTATTTATCTATTGTGTTCTTTTTTGTTTTTATAACCTTTTGTGGTTATGTATTTTGTGTTTTTTATTGTGTACTATGTGGTTATGTATTTTGTTTTATTTGTGTTTTGTGTTCTCTTGTGGTTAAAAGTTTTTGTTGTTTTTTATTTTAGTAAAGTAAAATTATAAGTTCTAACAATACACTTTCACTCCAAAACCGAAAAACAGTAAAAAAGAGATTGTTCTAAGCGGGCTTAATGAAAAATCACTAACTTTGACGGGCTGTTTGTTGTTTTGTTATGACGGTCGTTAGCATAAGCTGAAGAAGTACTGATAAATAATACAAAGACTAATCCAACAGGATTCCAATGTATAAACAATCATGAATTCATCAGTTCACTTAAAATGAATGAATTCAATTGATTGACCCGGGTGTCCAATTAAATATATTAAATACAATAAAAAGAACTATGGAAGACTTTTTTCCGAATCAACGATATACCAGCAAAGGTGAGCCTGAATTAGGTGTTGGCATTTTGACTGAAACCGCAAACCGTAAAGTCCGGATCTATTTTCCGCAATCCAATGAAAAGCGACTGTATGCATTGGAAAGTGCTCCCATACGCCGGGTTGTTTTTAAACCGGGCGATATTATTGTAGATACAAAAAATCAACCTTTGCTTATTGAGCATGTTGAACAGGAGGGTGAACTGTACATGTATTACGGGAAGGACAGGAAAGTATCGGAGGCAGATCTTGGCAATGTGTCAGTAAAACACGATGTGGACGACCGGCTTTTTATGGGTGATGTCGACTCTCCACAAACTTTTGCCTTGCGCAGGGAAACACTGCAACACGATTACAGGCGGAGATTATCGGCAGTCAATGGATTTGTGGGTGGACGAATCGATCTTATTCCTCACCAGCTTTACATAGCCCATGAAGTGAGTTCGCGCTATGCTCCCCGTGTCCTGCTTTCCGATCAGGTTGGTCTTGGAAAAACCATAGAAGCGTGCTTAATCCTGCATCGCTTATTGTTGAGCGGGCGGATTTCGAGGGTGATCATTCTTGTTCCCGAGTCATTAATACACCAGTGGTTTGTAGAAGTACTACGTCGTTTTAACCTGTTTTTTAATATTTTTGATGAAGAACGTTGTGCCTCACTGGACGGAAACGCACCGGAAGGGAACCCCTTTCTGGACAATCAACTAATACTATGTAGTACTGATTTTCTGGCCGGTTCCGCTAAACGTGCCCAACAAGCCATCGCTGCAGGCTGGGATATGCTCGTTGTGGACGAAGCACATCATCTGGAATGGTCGGTTGACAACGTGAGCCATGAGTATGCTGTTGTGGAACGATTGAGTAAGGTGGCTAAAGGTTTATTGTTGCTTACCGCTACCCCTGAACAATTAGGAGAAGAAAGTCATTTTGCCCGACTCCGGTTACTGGATCCAAACAGATATGCAAACTTCGATGATTTCATAAATGAGGCTCCCGATCATGAAAATATTGCCGGTATCGTGGAAAAACTGTACCAGGGGAAAAGCCTAAACCCTAAGGATACAAAATTATTAGTCTCTGTTTTTTCAAAGGAAAGAATACAATCGGTCACTGAAGGAGGAGAAGCAGAGAAGGATAAACTTATTGAAGATTTACTTGACCAGCATGGCCCGGGAAGGGTATTATTCCGGAATACCCGGTCGGTCATGAGTGGATTTCCAACCCGAAAAGCACATCTGATTCCCCTGACGGCATTGAGCGATCAGGAACTGTGGATTCAGCGCCTGACAAACGAGTTTGCCCATGATACGGCACCCGGGGAATCTCCTGTCCTGCAACAATACTGGTTTGCGGAGGACCCGCGTGTTCATTGGCTTTTAATCCTAATAAAGGAATTAGCTCCGGCAAAAATTTTGCTCATCTGCAAGAATAAAGAAAAAGTACTGGCATTGGAAGAAGTCCTGACTAAGCGGACGAATCTGAAAGCAGCCGTTTTTTACGAAGATCTCTCCATTGTACAACGGGATAGAAATGCTGCATGGTTTTCTGAACCGGATGGTGCCCAAATCCTCCTTTGTTCTGAAATAGGAAGCGAGGGACGGAATTTTCAATTCGCCCATCACCTCATTCTGTTTGACTTACCACTTCATCCGGAATTACTGGAGCAGCGAATCGGACGCCTCGACAGAATTGGTCAGACTGAAGATATACATATTTATATCCCTTACCTTCTCCACAGCCCGCAGCAATTGCTGGTAAGGTGGTTTCAGGAAGGGTTGAATGCCTTTGAAGAAAACCTGGAGGGCGGAAATGAAATTTATAAATCAGTGGGTGACCGCTTGCTTAAAATTTCCGGCTCCCACTTATTTGCAGACTCTAATCCCGAACTGGAAGCATTGATCAGTGACACTTCAGTCTTCAAAATGAAACTTCAGAAAAGCCTTGCTGACGGACGAGACAAATTACTCGAAATGAATTCTTTTCGCCCGAAGACAGCCAAAAAACTGGTAGAGCAAATTCAGGCGGAAGACAGCGATGAGAGCCTTGAACTTTATATGACGAAAGTCTTTAACCATTTTGATGTGGAAATGGAAGACCTTGCTCCCCGTACCTACTTTTTGCAACCTGCTTCTGAAATCGCAGGGACGTTTCCTTCTATTCCAAGTGAAGGCATAGGTGTTACATTCGACAGAAAACGCGCTCTAAGCAGGGAAGACATCAGTTTCCTGACCTGGGATCATCCCATGGCAACAGGTTCCATAGACATGGTGTTAAGTACAGGTACCGGAAGTGCCGGCTTTGGGGTATTGCGCGGCACCAACAGCCCAGGTGTTCTTCTTGAGATCCTTTTTGTTATTGAAACAACCGGAGAACATAACAACTCTGTAGACCGCTTTTTGCCCAATACACCCCTAAGAATAGTCGTTGACCATAACGGCAAAGAGGTAACGGACAGGTATTCTGTTGACACTTTCGACAAAAATCTGATTCCCGGCTCCATAGATGATTTGCTGGAAAATGAAACATTCGTGGAAACGATCCTTCCCGATATGATTTCAGCAGCCACAAAAATAGCTGAGATACAAAGTGCAAAGGAAATAGCAAAGGGACTGGAACGCATGAATTTCACCCTGAATCATGAAACAGACAGACTGAAAGTATTACAGAAAAAGAACAAAAATATCAGGCCGGAAGAAATTCAGATAGCACTTGACGAACAGATAACACTAACAACACTCATTAAGAATGCCCGGGTACGAATGGATGCTATTCAACTTATTCTGAAAGAGTAATTATGACTTCTACTGCTGCCCCTCGTTTCCTAACGAGGGGCTGTTGGTTAGTCGTTTAAAACGATATATAGCAACAAATTAATTATCATTAAACGTTGGAAATGTAAAACTACATACCCTGCCCTCGTTTCCTAATAAGTGGCTGTTGATTAATCAGTTAAAACGTTTTACAGCAATAAATTCATTATCTTTAAAAGTTGGAATCATAACTTTCAACAACATTCAACATTAATTTTGTATTTAAATAAGTTTGTTTATCCTGTGCGACATGGTAATCAACCAATCAACCAAATCATGAACTATCTCTCCCCCATTATGTTTGCCGGTACCGGCAGCGACGTGGGCAAAAGTGTTATTGCTGCTGCCTTTTGCCGGATATTCAAACAGGACGGCTACACTCCTGCCCCATTCAAAGCCCAGAATATGGCGCTGAACTCATATGCTACCCCCGAGGGTCTGGAGATCGGTCGTGCACAGGCTGTACAGGCGGAAGCTGCAGGAATCCCCTGTCATACAGATATGAATCCGTTACTGTTAAAACCTACCGGCGATACTATCTGCCAGGTAGTATTAAACGGTAAATCAATAGGCAACCAACATGCTTTTGATTATTTCACATCCAACAACAAATCCAACCTGCGCAAAGAAGTCTGTGCTGCTTTTGACAGGCTGGAAACCCGTTATAATCCTATTGTACTGGAAGGGGCAGGCAGTATTTCCGAAATAAACCTCCGTGAGCTTGACCTGGTAAACCTCCCGATGGCAGCACATGCCAAAGCCTCTGTCATCCTGATTGCCGATATCGACCGTGGAGGAGTGTTTGCTTCCCTTTACGGAAGCATTATGCTGTTGACCGAAGATGAACGGAAACTGGTAAAAGGAATACTAATCAATAAATTTCGAGGGGATATACGTTTGTTTGAGTCGGGCATCACTATGATAGAAGAACTGTGCAAGATCCCGGTTATAGGCGTTGTGCCTTACTATCACGATATCCACATCGAGGAGGAAGATTCGGTCATGTTGCATTCGAAGAGCCGGTTAGCAGAAGCCGGTAAGGTAAATGTGGCCGTTGTTTTGCTGCAACATATGTCCAACTTTACCGATTTTAATCCGCTTGAACGGGACGAACGCATACACTTATTTTATACCAATCAGCCTGAAGAGATTCAGAATGCCGATATAATTATCCTTCCCGGAACCAAAAGCACGTTGTCCGATCTGCAGGTTTTACGACGTGAAGGTATGGTGCAGGCTATTATCCGGGCAAAGAACGAAGGAAAAACCGTACTGGGTATTTGCGGTGGGTACCAAATGATGGGTACAGGATTATCCGATCCCCAGGGAATAGAAAGTAACGTACTGTATCTCCCAGGGTTAGACCTGTTGCCTGTAGAAACTACTCTCGAAGGAGAAAAGATAACAAGACAGGTCAGATTTACTTTTAGCAAGGAGAACACTAACTGTACAGGCTATGAGATACACAACGGGCGGACGGAACTTCGTTCACCGGATATGGAACCGTTGAATATACTCGAAGACGGTTCGGAAGACGGATGTATCTTTGGGAACTGCCTTGGAACTTATATCCATGGGATATTCGATAATGCCGGATTTGTCGATTATCTGATCCAACCCTATTTAAGCGTTACATCTGCCGAAACAAGCTTTGATTACTTTAAATTCAAAGAAGAACAATACGATAAACTGGCTGCCCATGTACGGAAATTTGTTAATATGGAGTTGGTTTATTCTATGATAAGGCCCGAATTATGAAATGAGTTCTTGTGAAACAAAAATAATCCCACTACCCCTCGTTTCCTAACGAGGGGCTGATGGTTAGTCGTTTAGATCGATAAACAGCAACAAATTCTTCATCATTAAACGTTGGAAACGTAAAACCACTTATTATTCAACCCGCAAATAATTTAAAAATCAGAAGTGGGAGTGCGACTAATTGGCTTGTATCAGTAAACTTTAAGACCCGAAACAC
>Ga0302268_1000381_pt1 | contig 27963 bp, 23 predicted proteins | sample III_Bog_E2_1_FD_194554 | JGI IMG/M metagenome (GOLD analysis project Ga0302268, IMG submission 194554) | Peat permafrost microbial communities from Stordalen Mire near Abisko, Sweden - III_Bog_E2_1 | ecosystem: Environmental > Terrestrial > Soil > Wetlands > Peat | place: Sweden: Abisko... | reverse complement strand
TAGTTTAATGATTTGAATGAAACTGTCTTTGAAGTCAGAATAGTTCCCTTTATTGAGCATGTTCCCTCTTAGTAAAGAACATGCTGAACTATTTTATTTTTCATATTGCCTGACAACCTTGAAATAATGCAATGATTTGAATAGAATTATATTTTTGTCAGATATACAATGACCAATCCAGTATTCGATTGTTGGAAAATAAATAAGAGTCGAAAGTTTTACTTAGTCACTGCATTGATCGAAATCCCCTTCTTCATAGTTATCAATACAACTCCATTTTTACCTTTATCTCCATTAATAGCTGTAGCCGATGCATCTTTTAGTACGGAGACTTCTTTGATATTTTCAGTTTTTAATGTCTTGATTTCACTTTTGTTTACTTCTATCCCATCAACGATATATAATGGGGGATTCTTTGGGTCGAAACCTTTAGCCTCCGATTTTGAGTCATCCTTCAATTTGAAAGTGATCGGTAATACATAATATACCGACACTTTCTTCCCGTTTTGTTCTCCCGGAATCCAATTTGGCAACGAATTGATAACCCTTAATCCTTCATTGTCACAATCCTGGTCAAGTCCCCTTACGACTACTGCATTTTCGATTTTCCCGTACTTATTTACAACGAATCGAATTATTGAAGTACCCTGAATCCCTTTTTGTTGAGCTTCTACGGGGTATTTTATATTGTGACCAATGTAACTCAATAATTCTTTTTCTCCACCCGGATACTGCGGCATTTTTTCAACAACCGTATAGATTTGATCTTTATCTGACTTTTCAATCACCTGCTTTGAGTTTTGAGGCAGGCTGTCAGTAGTAGTTTGTGCAATCGTTGCTTTATTTGGATTTGAGTCATTCACTGTTCTAGAAATATCTGTTTTGGCAGAGCCGGCTAATTCCTCACTTACAACTTCTTTTTGTGAAATCACATTTTTTGTCTTATTGACAAGAGTTTCTGCATTGCTCGACAGCACTAAAGCAAGAGCCAGTGGAATGATCAGCGAGTATTTAAGGATACCTGCTTTCTTTGTTTTTTGTTGATTCATCATGGTGATTCTTTTTTTAAGTGGTGAAATATTAAATTTATTCATAAGTTGATTTTCGGGAACCTGATAGGACAGTTGTAAGAGATGATATTGATAGTTTTTTGAATCAATGCCCGATTGAATGACAGAATTGTCGGCCAGAAATTCCAGGTTATGTCGAATCTCTCGTTTCAGTAGCCAGGCTGCAGGATTTATCCAGAAAAGTATTGTCATCAATTCACTCATTAGCACATCAAGGCTGTGCCGTTGCCGGGCATGGGTATTTTCATGCGTCAGAATCTGGTCGGTTTCCTGTTCGTTGTGAAGGGAAGGATTCATGAATATTATTGAGAAGAATGAAAACGGGGTGATCATGCTGTCAATCGATACAATTTCGACACCATGAAGAAGTTGCTTAATCCCTTTCATTCTCCAGCGTAAGATGGATGAAAGCTGAATAACCATTCGGATGAACAGGATAAGTGAAACCAACCCGTAAACAGCAAGCAAAAGATTTTCAGTATTGAGATAGGTTACAGATGCATTTGTCACAGTGATTTCATTCAGCTGAACATAATTGGTGATGATTGCCTGCATGGGTTCCTGCTTTTCCAGCCATCCGGAAAATGAAATAAAAGGATATACAACAGACAATAGAATACTAAATACCAGATAAAAGCGGCGGGTAGCCCAGAAGGTATCCTTGTAAAATACAAGCCGGTAAAAGATGTAAAACAGGGCTATCGCGATGTTTACTTTTAGAAAATACATGAGTGCGTTGTTCATTTCTTTTCGATGAGTTTGATAATTTCTTTTAATTCTTCAGCGGTTATCTTTTTCTTTTCGGCAAAGAAACTGACCATATCTTTGTACGAATTCTCAAAATAATTTTGCACTACCCCCGACATAAATTTCGATTTGAATTCACTTTCCTCCATTACCGGACTATACTCTGATGTATTGCCATAACGGGTACCTTTTACATATCCTTTGCGTTCAAGGTTTTTTACGATGGAAGCTACTGTTGTATAGGGTGGGCGGGGTTCTTCCATCCGTTGAATGAAATCCTTGATAAAACCTTTGCCCTGCTGAAAAATAATCAGCATCAATTCTTCTTCCTGGTTGGTTAGTTTTTCCATTTCCATTGTACTATAAACGATTAAATACATGTGTTATTACGAATACTTCGCAAAACTACGAACATTTCGTAATATATATTCATTCTCTGCAATCTTTTAATTATTTTTAATTATTCGACGTTCTGACAACTCTTTATTGCTTCTGTTGTTTCTATAAATAGATTGTAGAGCTACTTTACTAAAAAAACATTTAACCACAATACAATAGAAAACAAAATACAGAACCACAATAGAAGAAATTACAATTTACTTATTTACAATTTACAATTGAAGACAAAACTACCAGAAGGACACAAAAACATATAAACACAAATATACGAGTGACACAATAGAACAAAAAAAATCAAAATACCTAACCACAGTAGGCACATATGGTACATCCCGAGAATCGGGAGAACACAATAGAAGAACACAATAGAAAAATACAAAATACTTAACCATCCTGATAGCTATCGGGAGACACAAAACAAAAGAAACAACCACAAAAGTTACAAAAGAAAACAAAAGGATAAATTATTAAAGAAATGTACGTCCTTTCTAAAACATACTTTTGTGTTCTTTTTGATTGTTGTCATCAATGAAAACGTTTTATAAACATCTGTGATCCCGATAGCTATCGGGATGGTTATGTATTTATCTTTCTTCTAATTTTCCTTTTGTGACTTTTGTGGTTATGTATTTTGTATTTCTTTCTTATTTTTGTAATTATATTTTCTTCTTCACACGAAAACCAGTTGTACAAAATATATAGCGATTTCAATCCTTTAACTTCCGTAATTTATTGTATTTTTGTAATATAAAAAAAGGTCTATGAGAAACTCTACGTTTAAAGCCAAAATTACCGGCTTATTTATATTATTTCTGTTGATAGGTACTGCAGGTATCCGTGCTCAGGTAAGCTATTATTTTTATGTCCAGTTTACTGATAAAAATAATTCGCCGTATTCACTCTCAAAGCCTTTGGAGTTCCTTTCCGAAAGGGCTGTTGCACGCCGGACTTCTTTTGGGTTATCCTGCGATTCAACCGATCTGCCTGTAAATCCTTCGTACATCCAACAGATAACAAATCTTGGTATTCCGGTTCATTGTTGGAGTAAATGGATGAACGGAGCAACTGTTCTGCTTACCGATTCAGGGATGATGAGTCAGGTTCGCAGTTTACCATTTGTAAAATTTGTTGAATATACAGGCTTGCTTACAGGTAATGTACTTGCTCCAAAAGGGCTATCTAAAGTTAAAACAACATTTGATTACGGAATTGCAGCTGGTCAGATAAATCAGCTGAATGGAACAGCTTTGCATAACGAGGGCTACAGGGGCAAAGGGATTCAGATAGGGGTTATTGATGCAGGATTTATGAATGTCAATATCAATCCGGCATTTGATAGTTTGCGTTTACAGGGAAGGTTGCTGGGAATAAAAGATATTATCAATCCCAATTCGGATATTTATTCGGAAGATTCACATGGGGCAATGGTTTTATCTACTATGGCCGGTAATGTCCCTGGTCAGTATCTGGGCACTGCTCCTGATGCTTCTTACTGGTTGATTCGCACAGAATATGTTCCGACCGAGTATAAAGTAGAAACTGATTTCTGGTGTTCGGGAATTGAATTTGCCGACAGTGCTGGGGTGGATGTTGCGACTTCGTCGCTTGGTTATTCTACTTTTGATGATCCATCCATGAATTTTACCTATGCCGATATGAATGGAAAAGTATCAAGGGCAAGTCGTGCTGCTAACCTGGCAAGTACAAAAGGGATTATAGTATTAGTGGCTGCAGGAAATGAAGGCAATTCAGACTGGCATTACATTAGTTCACCAGCTGATGCCGATGGAATTATTTCAGTAGGTGCAGTGACATCGACAGGTATACCCAGCTATTTCTCGTCGTTTGGACCCAGTTCGGATGGAAGGGTAAAACCTGAAGTGTGTGCAACAGGGTCTTCATCAGCGGTAATCAGTTCTGCAGGAATACCTTCATACGGAAACGGAACTTCTTTTGCAACTCCTATTATGGCAGGAATGATGGCCTGTTTATTACAACGCTATAAAGCAATTGATGCTATAAATGATGTTCCGACACTCCTGAATTCAGTATTTAAAAGCGGCAGCCTTTACAATAATCCTACTGATCAAATGGGATATGGAATTCCTGATTTCGTTCAGGCTGAGAAGAATTTAAAGACATTTGATTCGATACGGCAAGTTGAGAAAGGAAATTATGTTGTATTATATAATTCATCATTTAAAACAATTACTATCCGGTTTACTGATGGGATCTATCCAAAGAATACAACAGTCAGAATCTATTCGATGACAGGTAGCCAGCTTGTAAACCAACCCTTAACCGAATCCTCAACAGTGTTGCAATCCGGTAAATTCCAAACCGGTGTTTATGCTGTATGCGTTTCAGAAAATGGAAAAATAAATACGGTGAAAGTTGTTGTTCGGTGAACGTTCCGTGTTCCGCGTTCAGCGTTCCGCGTTCAGCGTTCCGCGTTCCGTGTTCCGCGTTCAACGTTCCGCGTTCCGTGTTCCGTGTTCCGTGTTCCGCGTTCCGTGTTCCGCGTTCAACGTTCCGTGTTAAGGATTTTGGTTATCAGTCAGTATTGTTTTATATTTAAATTTAATTCAAGATAATATCAAATTATTTCATTTTTATGTTCAATCAACGAAACTAAGTAAGGTCTCGTTTACGGGATCAACATGAATAAAGAATTATCAAACAATAACACGGAACGCTTTAATCAATAATTAAAAGAATCATCAACCCAAAACGCGGAACGTGGAACACGGAACGCGGAACACAAAACTCTTCACCCATGACTTCAATCACTCTTTCCGAATTGACCGAACAGATTCAGCAAACCATAAAGGTGAGTTTCATTACTCCCGTATGGATTCGTGCCGAGATAAGTGAGTTACGTGAAAATCCGGGAGGACATTGTTATCTGGAACTTATTGAAAAAGATGTTGATTCGGACGCCTTGCTGGCTAAATCGAAAGCAACCTGTTGGGCTTCGACATACCGGATGCTGAAACCGTATTTCGAAAGTAGTACCGGACAGTCGCTGCGTGCAGGATTAAAGGTGTTGGTTTCGGTGAGCGTTGAATACCATAGTGTGTATGGCTTCAGCCTGAACGTCCGGGATATTGAACCTGCTTTTACCATTGGTGAAATGGCAGCGCGGAGGTTGCAGATCATTAAGCAACTGGAAGCGGATGGCGTTTTGGATATGAACAGGCAATTGCCAATGCCAAAAATCATACAGCGTCTTGCCATCATTTCATCATCCACCGCTGCCGGTTATGGTGATTTTTGTGATCAATTAAAAAACGACCCTTCCCGTTTTGCATTTTATACCCGTTTATTCCCTGCCATCATGCAGGGTGATCAGGCGGAAGGATCTATTATTGCTGCACTGGAAAAAATCTATGAGCATATCGATTTGTTTGATGTAGTGGTTATCATCCGTGGGGGAGGAGCAACTACCGACCTGGCCTGTTTCGATTCGTACGACCTGGCATTAAACTGTGCACAATTTCCGTTGCCTGTTATTGCAGGAATTGGACACCAACGCGATTTTACCATCCTGGACATGGTCGCCCATAGGAGCGTCAAGACTCCAACAGCTGTGGCTGAATTCCTGATTGCACATCTGCAGGAGGCAGAGAATCAAGTGATGGATGTGTTTTCGGACATACAAAATGTTATCAAAAGCAGGATTGAAAATGAATTTCGGAAAATAGACCTGACTAAATTGCGCATTAAACAGACTTTGCGTAATTGGGTGGTACAACGGGTACATATACTCGAACGCCAGAAAAGCAGGTTACATTCAAATGTACGTATGCAGATCCTGAGACAAAATAATAAATTGCTGTTGCTCGAAAAAAACATTGAAAAACATTCGCCCTCCTTTTTGCTAAAGTACGGATACACCATTACAACCCTCAACGGAAAACGAATCACTTCCGCCCTTCAGGTGAAAACCGGGGATAATATTCGTACTTTTGTGCATGATGGAGATTTTGAAAGCCATGTTAGTTGATAATACTTCGTGATATGACTTCGTGATATGACTTCGTGATATGATTTCATGATATGACTTCGTGATATGATTTCATGATATGATTTCAAGATATGACTTTGTGATATGATTTCATGATATGACTTCGTGATATTACTTCGTGATATGACTTTGTGATATGATTTCATGATATGACTTTGTGATATGATTTCATGATATTACTTCGTGATATTACTTCGTGATATGATTTCATGATATGATATTGAAATATAATTTTAATCAATTGAACAAAGTGAAGTAATATTAAGAATTAACTAAATACAAACTCTAAGAACTATAAAACCTGTAACGCTGAACACGGAATGCTGAACGCTGAACGTGGAACACGGAACACGAAACAAATAAACCAATGACCAAAATAACACTTGAAAATATGGAGTTTCATGCCTTCCATGGTTGCCTGGAGCATGAACAAAAGCTTGGCAATACGTTCATTGTAAGCATTGGCATAGAAATAGATACTTCACTTGCAGGACAGACTGATGAGCTGGAACATACGCTTAATTACCAACTGGTATATGATGCTGTGAAAACGCAAATGGAGATTCCTTCAAAATTAATTGAACATGTTGGTCAACGGATACTGGATGCTGTATTTTCTGAATTTCAACAGATTCAGGGATTGAAAGTGAAACTGTCAAAACTGAATCCGCCGCTTGGTGGAAAAGTTGACCGTGTGACGATTGAACTGAGCAAAAAAAGATAAGTCAATAGACATATTCAACAAAAAAATGCTTTTCTCATCAGGAGGAAAGCATTTTTTTGTTGTGATAAACTGAAATTAAGCGCCCAAAGCCCTTAACGCTTCATAGACCAGAATGGCCGGCCATACAAGTGCTTTCAAAAAGGCTAACACTGCAAACCAAAAAGTGGTGGCATGTGGCAGAAAATAAACGGCAGCACCAATTAATCCCAATCCGTAAACCGCACCTCCGGATGCTGTCTGTTGATGAGATTGCCTGTTTCTGCAATCATTGTTTTTTTCTTCGTCCATACATGTTTTTTTAGTTATGAATAATCCTTTACCAGATAAATGAGAAATGATGACAAAGATAACTGTTTGGTTGATTAGTTGATTGGTTGATTAAGTTAATTAAGTTGATTGGTTAATTAAGTTAATTGGTTAATTAAGTTGATTGGTTAATTGGTTGATTAGTTAATTGGTTAATTGGTTAATTGGTTGTTGATTAATTGGTTTATTGAGTTGATTGGTTAAGACAAAATTGATAATGACAACACCGGAATTGACTCTGACAACCCCGGAATTGACTCTGACAACACCGGAATGAACTTTGACTATGCCTGAATGAACTTTGACTATGCCGGAATAAACTCTGAAAGCTCTGGAATGGACTTTGACTATGCCGGAATTGACTTTGACAACACCGGAATGAACTTTGACTATGCCGGAATGAACTTTGACAACCCCGGAATGAACTCTGAAAGCCCCGGAATGGAGTTTTACAACACCGGAATTGACTTTGATAGCCGCGGAATTGACTTTGGCAACCCCGGAATGGACTCTGACAACCCCGGAATGGACTTTGACTACACCGGAATGAACATTGACAACACCGGAATGGACTCAGACAACCCCGGAATGGACTTTGACTACACCGGAATGAACATTGACAACACCGGAATTGACTTTGACAACACCGGAATGGAGTTTTACAACACCGAAATTCTGAATTCCTGATCTCAAGATAGATATCAAGAAGTTGCAATGTCCATATCACAAATTTGAGTGTTGCACATATTGTAAATTTGTCTTATTTTATCTGTGATTTATTATATTTAGAAGGATTAAATTAAGTTTGTTGTGCATTAGAAATAAGTAATGATAACTTAACTATGCGAGTATTCAGAAAGTCTGTATTCACTTTATTTTCAGACCCTTATTTTTGTTTTTGCACCCTTAGTAGAAAACAAAACTCCACCAAAACCCACCCTTATTCGCTTATTTTTTAAAACAGATCAACTCACATATTTGAAATAAATAACGACAACTATATTTGCGAGAAGTCAGGAAATCTGAAATGAAGGATTCGTCAATAAATACAAAGAACAGACACGTGTGAGTGTGTCTGTTCTTTGAAATAAAGCGTGTTTGAAGTTTATTTGTACAATCTGTCACGGACTTCTTTTACTTCGTCAGAAGTCACGTATTCGTCGTAATCCATTTGTTTATCGATAATACCGTGTGGTGTCAGTTCAATAATCCTGTTACAAACAGTCTGTATAAATTCACGGTCGTGCGAAGACATCAATACATTGCCTTTGAAATTGACCAGCGTGTTATTAAATGCCTGAATGGATTCAAGGTCCAAATGGTTGGCGGGTGAATCGAGAATCATCACATTCGCGTTACGCAGCATCATACGCGAAATCATGCATCGCATTTTCTCACCTCCCGAAATAACGCTTGCTTTTTTATAAATTTCTTCGCCCGAGAATAACATTTTACCCAGATAACCACGGATAAAGGCTTCGGTTGTATCGGTAGAGAATTGTCCAAGCCAGTCAACCAGGTTTAAATCGGTATTGAAAAATTCCGAATTATCGAGAGGAAGATAGGCATTCGTAATGGTTATACCCCAGCTGTAAGTACCTTCGTGGACTTTGTCATGCCCGTATATAATCTCAAAAAAAGCGGTCATGGCACGGGGATCACGTGACAGGAAAATAATCTTGTCATTTTTCTCCACATTGAAATTGACATCTTTGAAAAGTATAGTCCCATCATCAAGGGTTTTACCCAGACCTGCAATTTCCAGTACCATATTACCCGGATCACGTTCAGGCGTGAAAATGATGCCCGGATATTTACGTGTCGAAGGTTGGATTTCTTCAACATTCAGTTTCTCCAGCATTTTCTTACGACTGGTTGCCTGTTTTGATTTAGCAACATTGGCACTGAAACGGCGAATAAATTCTTCCAGTTCCTTGCGTTTCTCATCTGCTTTTTTATTCTGATTCTGTTGCTGGCGGAGAGCAAGTTGACTTGATTCGTACCAGAAAGAGTAATTTCCGGCGAACATTTGAACTTTTCCAAAGTCAATGTCCACGGTATGGGTACTCACGGCATCGAGGAAGTGACGGTCGTGTGAAACAACCAGTACAGTATTGTCGTAGTTGGCAAGATAATTTTCAAGCCACATAACGGTATCGACATCCAGGTCATTGGTCGGTTCATCGAGCAGCAGGTTATCAGGTTTACCGAAGAGTGCCCTTGCCAACAGCACACGAACTTTTTCCATTCCGCTCAGTTCTTTCATCAGCAAATAATGCAACCCTTCCTTGATGCCTAATCCGCTTAACAGGGATGCTGCATCACTTTCAGCGTTCCAGCCATTCATCTCCGAGAATTTTTCTTCCAGTTCGGAAGCGCGGATACCGTCGGCATCCGAAAAGTTTTCCTTTAAATATATTTTGTCTTTTTCGTCTTTTACCTTCCAAAGCACATCATGACCCATCATGACCGTGTCGATTACAGAATACTCATCGAATTCAAAGTGATCCTGTTTTAATACTGAAAGACGTTCGCCTGCTCCGAACAGAATGGTCCCCTTTGTCTGGTCGAGGTCTCCGCTGAGCATTCGAATGAGTGTGGATTTTCCGGCACCGTTTGCACCAATAATGCCATAACAATTACCTGCAGTAAATTTGAGATTTACATCGGAAAATAAAACACGTTTGCCAAATTGAATGGCAAGATTTGATACTGTAATCATTTGAAAAGTTTGAAAAGTTTGAGGTTTGAAAAGTCTGAAAGGTTTGAGGTTTGAAAAGTTTGAGGTTTGAAATGTTTCGCGTTCCGTGTTCCGCGTTTGATGTTAAAAGGGTTTTTTGTTTATTTAAATTTCTAATATGTTATAACTGAAACAAAGAATAGAACGGGTCTGTTAGCCAAACCTGATCTATTCTTTGTGTTTTATACTAGTGTTATATTTTTCTATTCTATGATTCCCAAAACACGGGCAGCTTTCGATATTTTCTCTATTGATTCATCAATCTGATCGAAAGTATGGGTAGCCATCAGGGAATAACGAATCAGTGAATCTTCCGAACGAACGGCAGGAGAAACAACCGGATTAACAAATACTCCGGCATCCATCAACATGCGGGTAAGTTTAAAAGTAAGCGTATTATCACGAACATAAAGAGGAATAATTGGTGTCTCAGTAGGTCCGATTTCAAATCCGGCTTTAAGGAAACCTGCTTTTGCTCGTGCAGTATTTGCCCACAAAGCATCTTTACGCCATGTCTCTTCAGCCATTACATCCAACGCTGCCAATACGCAACCTGTTGAAGCAGGAGTAATGGAAGCACTGAAAATCAATGTGCGTGAATTGTGTTTTAAATAATTAATGATACTATTGTCCGAGGCAATGAATCCGCCGATGGTTCCAAGCGATTTGCTGAAAGTACCCATGATCAGATCCACATCTTTTGATACGCCGAAATATTCGCAGATGCCTGCTCCGGTTTTACCGAACACTCCTAATGAGTGGGCTTCGTCAACATAAATAGAGGCATTGTACTTCTTTGAAAGTTCAACGATTTCAGGCAGTTTTGCAACATCACCTTCCATGCTGAAAACACCATCAGTAACAATCAGTTTTAGTTTGTCGGGTTCACATCTCTTGAGTAATTTTTCCAATGCATCCATATCATTATGACGATATTTCAGTTGTTTTGAAAATGACAACCTTTTACCTTCAACGATGGAAGCGTGATCGAATTCATCAAAAATCAGGTAATCTTCGCGTCCGGTAACACATGGAACAACTCCTGAATTAACACTAAAGCCTGTAGCATAAACTAAAGCTGCTTCTTTGTGTACTAATTTAGCCAATCTGTCTTCCAATTCAATATGGATGTCCAATGTTCCATTTAAAAAACGGGATCCGGCACAACCGGTACCATATTTTTCAATAGCTTTAATGGCAGCTTCTTTCAATCGTGGGTGATTTGTAAGTCCCAAATAACTATTTGATCCAAACATTAAAACCCGTTTACCATCAATTGTAACAACTGTATCCTGATCGGATTGTATAGGACGAAAATAAGGATATACGCCCATTGCTTTTGCCTGTTGGGGCGCATCATATTGTCCCAACACATTACTAAGTTGACTCATAAATTATATGTGTGTTTAAATAAAAACGGATACAAAGATACGAATTATTTCTATAAAAATGAGGTTCTTTTGATTTCTACATTAAATTTGAATACATTTGTGCCCTTAAACAGTTCATTAAACTGCACGTGAGTAAACAAACAGATTATAAATTATTGCCTGTATTAGCGGCAAAATCGGAGACCGAATGGAAACGTTTCTTTCAGAAAAACCGGAAGAAACTGGAAGCAATGGACTTGACAGTGCATTCCTATCATGAAACTATTTCCGAAAGAACCGATTGCCTGTCGTGTGCCAATTGTTGCAGGTCTCTGGGTCCGCGCATTACGGATAAAGATGTGGAAAGAATCGCCAGATTGTTGAAGATAAAAGCATCCGAATTAATGAATAAATACCTCCGGACTGATGAAGATGGTGATATTGTGTTTAAAACCATGCCATGTCCGTTTCTTGGTGAGGATAATTATTGTGCCATTTACGATTCCCGTCCCAAAGCCTGTCGTGAATATCCGCATACCGACCGCAAGCGGTTTTATCAGATTTATAATCTGTCAATAAAAAATGCGTATACCTGTCCGATTGTGTATGAGGTGCTTGAGGAAATTATAAAACACTGATTCATTTACAATTTACAATTTACAATTGGTTGCTAGAAAAGGTATTTTTACATTTAATCAACGATTCAACCAATTACCCAATCAACCATTATAAAAAATCATCAATCCATAACACGGAACACGAAACACGGAACACGGAACACGAAACACGAAACACATAACACGGAACACGGAACACTGAACACTGAACACTGAACACGGAACCCATAACCCGGAACGTATTTAAAGGATTTTCTCAATGTCTTTCCAGAAACCCGGATAAGATTTACTTACCACTTCGGGATGTTCAATGGAAATAGGGTGAAAAACAGCTGCAGGAGTGAATGCCATTGCCATACGGTGATCATCGTACGTTTCGATGACGATTTTTTCAGCCGGGTCACAAAGTTCACCATCCCACGCCAACATTCCTTCACCTGTTTCGTTCAGGATAAAACCAAGTTTCATCAATTCATTTTTCAATGCTGCGATTCTGTCAGTTTCTTTTATTTTCAGACTCTGTAAACCTGAAAAGACAAAAGGGATTCCTTTTAAGCAACAGGTAACTGCCAAAGTTTGTGCCAGGTCGGGTTGGTTGGTAAAGTCATATTCCATTCCCTGGCTAATGCTTTTTATTGAAGTTAGTAAAACCCCTTCCGACAAATAGGCGGTATGAATGCCTAATTGTTCAAAAATGTTCGCAACTATGCAATCGCCCTGATAACTTTCCTGATATAATCCATTTAGAAAGATATTACCTTTGCCAACTAACGAAAGCATTTCGTACCAGTATGAAGCTGCTGTCCAGTCCGATTCAACTGTGTATTCAATAGGAATGTAATCCTGTGGCTCAATCAGAATGGTGTTCTCCGTTAATTCAATTTCTGCACCAAACTCATGCATCATCTGAATTGTCATTTCGATATATGGTTTGGAAATTATTTTTCCATCAAGATAGATTTTCAACCCTTTTTGCATTAAGGGTGCTATCATCATCAGAGCTGAAATATACTGGCTGCTGATACTACCATTCAGATGAATTTCTCCTCCGGTAAGTGCACTTCCAAAAATATGCAGTGGTGGATAACCTTCCTTTCCGATATATTCAATTTGTGCACCCAAAGAATTAAGGGCATCAACCAGGATCTTAACAGGACGGTTTTTCATCCGGTCGCTTCCGGTAATAACCCATTCGCCAACTGTCTTTGATAAAAATGCGGTCAGAAAGCGCATGGCAGTACCGGCAGCTCCAATATCAAAAGTTGTATTGTCCGATTCCAATGCATTCAATGTGACACGGGTGTCGTCGCAGTCGGATAGATTTAAAATATCGTAGGGACTATACGACAAAGCATTCAATATTAATGCCCTGTTGCTGATGCTTTTTGAACCGGGTAAATCAATGCGGGCAGTAATGTTATCGGTTTTTATTTTGAGTTCTTTATTGTCTGAAGTCATAGTGAATTGGGCTGAAAGAATGATGATTTTTAGTTTTAATGATGCAAATTTAAATTTAAGTATTTACTCTTGAGAATTAATAAGTAAACTTTATAGTAATACTTTTTATTTTGGAATGAATTCCTGTAATTTATTTAAAACATTTTGCAGCATGTAATAAAGATTTATTACATGCTGCAAAATCAGTTGAAATTTAAATTTCACAAAGGAATTCTTCTCCCCAAAACAGATACTTTAATCAATTCAGGTTTTCAAAAAAGCATATGAATTGTTTTGAAAATCTAAACTGCTTTATTTTTACATTCTCTGCCTGACAAAAAGATGTTGGGATGTAAAAATGAAATTGTTCATACTCGTTTATTTATTTTTGATATGATTTGAATCAGATCATTTCCTAATTTTGTTTTAATCTTTATATGATCCAATACTTCAATGACAAAAGGGTTGCTTTCGAAATTTCCACGTACCGATTCAAAATCCTGATGGCTTTGTTCAGCATCCCCATCGACTCCATAACCTGTCCTTGAGTTTAGGTCAAATTCTTTTTTTGCATCATTGTAAATGAGTTGATCCAGTGTCACTACCGATGTTTTCCAGCGTTCTACCAGATTTACAATATCTTCGGATGTTACATCATCAATTGCTTTTTTCCAGTATCCTTCCAGTTTATGGATGGCCCATGTCCATTCGTAATTGTAATATTCCTGATGCATTATTTCAAACCGGGTTTGAATCTGATCAAGACTCAAAGGTTCATTTTCAATTGAATTTAATAAACTGTCAATTTCATTTTTAGGAGCAATAAGTCCCGATAAATCAATCCATTCACCTAACCCTTTGGTCGTATTGGGCTTTAATTTTTCCCTGACTTCGTGAATTGTCTTAAAATTTGTTTCTTTCAACCTGTTTATAAGTGAGTTGCCCAGAAATTTAATGATAACGATGTTGTATAAATCAATTCCTTTAATCAACGATGAATTTCGGATATTACAATTCTGATACGTGAAGACTTCAGTTGTTTCCCCCGAAATTTGCTGAAGACTTCTCAATACTTCAACTCCTTTCATCATCTTCTGAATGGTATAAGGGCTAAGTAAATTGTAGTTAATCGGATCCAGTTTGCGTAGGTCTTTCCTGCTATCACGTTTTGGCCATTTTTGTGCATCACGGATTGTTCCCACACTCCCAAGATTCACGGCAGGTACCAGATAACTTTCGGTAGCATTCTCAATGAGATATGAAAATGGTAACTCGGATGTGTCGGAATGTTTAATATGGCGACCCATAACCAGTGTAAATGCTCCGATTTTAGCAGGCCAGAGTATATAAGAATCACTTGTTGTCTTGGCACCACGTTCACAAATCCCCTGATGGATCGGACCGAGTTTATACATATGATTACTTTGGTTTGAACCACTGCCTGCATTTAAAAAGGAAAACATACCGGCAATCAGCAGGCTCGATTTATGATGCGAAACTGTATAAGGTCCGGCAAATATCGCTGTTGCTTCACCATGCATTCCCTGGCAATTGGAGAAAAAAAGTGAATCGAGGGCTGAATAATGTTTTCCCATGATACACCCCTGACCAACAAAGCAACAGGATATTAAAGTAGAATCAGTTATTGATACTCCCGAACTAAGAATAAAATCGTTACATTTTACCCCCGAACCAATAAATACGGGAGCATATTCATTGCTGTTTATTGTTCCGTTTTCGAGAAGAGATGCCCCTTCCAGGATGGCATAATCACCTATACGTACATTTTTTAAACTACCGCAATTCACTATCCGTACATGTTTACCAATTGTTCCGGTAGTGGATTTTAATGTTTGTGAATAATTGTCAATCAGTTTTTGCAGATTACTGATGACATTAGGACGGTGACGATATAATGTGAGAATGTAAGCAAGAGGTGCAGAGAGATAATCGAAAATAGGAATCTCACGGCCACCACCTTCGTTCATTACCGGCACTTTTACTCCGTTACCAAAAGCAGACTCTCCATCTACAACCAGCAGATTGACATTTTCTATATACGAACCTTCCTGAATATTATAATTAGCAATATAATTATGTATTTCATCGATAAATACATCATTTCCAACGATGCAATTATGCAATATGCAATTGTAAATACCGGCATGTTTTTTCACCCCACCGGCCAGTTCAAATACTTTTTGATACGTGCCTAAGAATGCAGTTCCTGAAAAATGCACATTGGAGATAAAAGCAGGAGAGAAGTCTTCAGTAACCTGAACATCCTTCCAGTTATCAGCTGAACAACCATAAACAGTCATGGTTGCAATTTCCTTTTCGCTGAGGGAACGGTAATTTGTCATAAGTTGATAAATGAGTGGTTATTTCTGAGAATTTTCCTCAGATTCAGTCTCGATGTCAGGATAGTTTTGAAATAAAAAGTCATTGTAAGGGTAACGATCAATATGAATGGCTTTGATTTTTTCGTATAACATTTCTTTCAGGCTGTCGATATTGATTTTTTCTTTAGCAGAAATAAAGATACAGTTATCATGCATCTTTGACATCCATGTTTTCTTAAGTTCTTCCAGACTGATATTTTCTCTTTTTACAGGAGCCAGATCATCCTCATCTTTCGGAGTATAACCAAAGGCATCTATTTTATTAAATATCAAAATCATTGGTTTTTCCTGAGGATCAATTTCCTTGAGTGTTTGATTTACTATTTCCAGTTGTTCTTCAAAATTTGAATGCGAAACATCAACTACATGAAGCAGTAAATCGGCTTCCCGTACTTCATCCAGTGTCGATTTGAACGATTGTAATAAATGATGGGGCAACTTACGAATAAATCCTACCGTATCGGAAAGTAAAAATGGCAGATTGTCAATGATTACTTTTCTGACTGTCGTATCCAGCGTTGCGAATAATTTATTTTCAGCAAAAATATCGGATTTGCTTAACAGATTCATCAAAGTAGATTTGCCAACATTCGTATAGCCAACTAAAGCAACCCGTACCATCTTTCCACGGTTTTTGCGCTGAGTTGACATTTGCTGATCAATATCTTTCAAATTCTGTTTCAACAATGATATTTTAGTAAGAATAATCCGGCGGTCGGTTTCTATCTGCGTTTCTCCGGGGCCACGCATGCCAATACCGCCCTGTTGACGTTCCAAATGTGTCCAGAGTCTGGTTAAACGTGGCAGCATATATTGGCATTGAGCGAGTTCTACCTGCGTTTTAGCATTGGCTGTTTGCGCCCTTTTAGCAAATATATCTAAAATAAGACTGGTTCTGTCGAGAATTAATACCTGTAATTCCGCTTCAATATTACGTAATTGTTTAGGCGATAATTCATCATCAAAAATGACCAATCCTATTTCATTCTCATCTACAAATTTTTTAATTTCGACCAACTTACCCGGACCCACAAAAGTTTTTGGATTGGGGTATTCAAGCCGTTGGAAAAAAAGTTTTTCAGGTGAAGCACCGGCTGTTTCAGCCAAAAAAGCAAGCTCATCAAGATATTCCCGTGCTTTTTCTTCTTGTTGGTTTTGAGTAATTACTCCAACCAGGACAGCTTTTTCTTCGTATATTTCTGTTTTCATTTTACTCATTTTTATGGCCTGTCATTCCAAACCGGTTTGTTGTAATCATGTCGAATCTAAAAGATAAAAGTCCTTTTTGTCATCCTTTAAATGTACTTATCAATCTGATAAAATTGATATTTGAAGATGTCCTTTCAAAAATATCGGAATACAGGACATAATTTAAATTAATGTGATATATGAATAATTTCTTACCATTAATTTGATCCATCAGATACTATATACAAACAAACAAATGTACTATATTTTTTCAAAAGTACATTTTATCAGCCATAAATAAATTGATATTTCTTTGCCGGCAATGGCTGTATTAAAAATTTCAGATTTTTTTTTGGTAGTAATATATTATTTTTCACTTTTTTACCGTTTAATGAGATAAAAATTTATTTCAACACTTTTAGACCATAAAAATAGAGTATCTTTGGGTGTTTTTTTGAGAAAGTTGATTGTGAAACTATTTTTTTAACATACTATCTAAGCTCACAATAAAAAGATTTTGATGACAAGAAGATTTTATTTATTACTTTTATCAGTAACTGTCTCTTTTCTTGCCTTTTCTCAGGCCGGAACCGGAGTATATCAATTTTTAGATTTGCCTGTTTCATCCCGATTGGCCGCGCTGGGGAGTATCAATGTTTCAATTCTTGACAATGATATAAACTTTGCTTTCCAAAATCCGGCTTTACTGACTTCGGAAACAAATAATGTTATTGGACTTAATATGGCCAATTACCTGGCGGATATTAAATTCGGTACAGCAGTATACGGGAAAAATTTCGGAAATAAAAATTACTTTGCTTTTGGAGTTCAATACATTGATTATGGATCGTTTAAATACGCAGATGAGACAAACGATCAGGTTGGCGATACGTATTTTACGGCGAAGGATATGGCATTATACATTATGTATGCCCGTCCGGTTACCAAAATGATTACAGTTGGTGCAACATTAAAACCTGTATATTCTGTTTATGAGACTTATACCAGTTATGGCCTGGCTGCAGATGTGGGTGCAAGTTATAATGATTCAACCAACCATTTTTCTGCAGGATTAGTGTTTAAAAATATGGGTATGCAACTAAAAGGTTACTATTCAGAAGATGGTGTACAACATTTGGAACCGTTGCCATTTGATATACAATTAGGTCTTTCAAAAAAATTTGAGCATGCACCACTTCGTTTATCGTTGACTCTTGACAATCTGCAACAATGGGATTTGAGTTATGAATCGACAAACCAACCTACTGATAATATCACCGGGACAACCACTACAACCCAAATTGGCTTTGTTGATATGGCTTTTAGACATACCGTTATAGCAGCAGAATTTATTCCCTCCAATAACTTTTATCTCACTGTGGCATATAACGATCGTCGCCAACAGGAAATGACTATGGCGGGTTTCAAAAGCGGTGCCGGTTTTTCTTTTGGCGGTGGAATAAAGTTGTATAAATTTCATGTCGGATTTGGTATGACGCAATTTCAGGTCGGAAACTATGCTTATCAATTCTCATTCAGCACTTCTCTAAATGATTTTAAGCTGTAACTGGCCTGTTTACTCAATTATAAAACTATTTTATGAATAAAATTATTGTTGCTATTGATGGCTTTTCTTCTTGTGGAAAAAGTACCATGGCAAAGGAATTAGCTATTGAAGCAGGCTATATTTATGTTGATTCAGGAGCTATGTATCGGGCAGTTTCGCTCTTCTGTATCCAAAATGGATGGATGACAGATACCGATATGAATGAAGATGAACTCGTAAAGAATATTGAATCGATTCAGATAGAATTTAAACCAAACCTTGAAGGGATATCCGAAACCTACTTAAACGGACAAAATGTGGAAACTGAAATCAGGTCGCTGGAAGTTGCCAATGGGGCAAGCCGTGTAAGTACAATCGGTTTTGTACGCCGTGAGTTAGTCCGTCAGCAGCAATTGATGGGCCTGAAAAAAGGAATCGTTATGGATGGCCGTGATATTGGAACTGTGGTATTCCCTTCTGCAGAGTTGAAAATATTCGTAACTGCATCCCCTGAAATCCGTGCACAAAGAAGACTGGATGAAATGGCCGGAAAAGGTGAAAAGGCAAATTTTGAAGAAGTACTTGCCAATGTAAAAGAACGTGATGACCGTGATCAAAACCGGACTGAAAGTCCGTTACGGAAAGCTGAGGATGCTATCGTGATTGACAATTCATTCATGACACGTGATGAACAAAACAGTTTGCTTAAAACTTTGTTCATTGAAAAAACGTTATCCTGATTTACAATTTACGATTTACGATTTGTCAGTAGCAGACTGTCAGTAAAAGACATCATTTTTCATTAATGATAATATTGATAATCCAATTGTAAATTGTACATTTTTAAATTGTAAATAAATAAATTGTAAATGTATTCATGTTAAATATAGAAATTGATAAAAAATCCGGTTTCTGTTTTGGTGTTGTTAATGCTATTTCAAAAGCGGAAGAAGAATTAGAAAAAGGTGAACCCTTATATTGTTTAGGAGATATTGTTCACAACGGACAAGAAGTGGAACGATTGACGCGGCTTGGCCTGATTACCATCGATCACGATCAATTTGAAAAACTACACAATGTTAAAGTGCTGTTACGTGCTCATGGAGAACCTCCGGGGACTTACCTGATTGCAAAAAAAAATAACCTTACCCTGATTGATGCTTCTTGTCCTGTAGTCCTTAAACTGCAGTCGCGTATTAAAAAAGCCTATCTTAATGCTCCCTCATCCAATGATCAGATAGTAATTTACGGAAAAAAAGGGCATGCCGAAGTGAATGGATTAGTCGGACAAACTGATGAGAAAGCCATTGTCATTGAAAGCGAAGCCGATTTAAGTAAGCTTGACTTCTCCAAAAAAATATATCTGTTCTCCCAAACAACCAAGTCATTGGACGGATTTAATCATTTGGTAACAACCTTATCGGAAAAGATAATAAATAAAGCTGATTTTGAATTTTCTGATACTATTTGCCGGCAGGTGGCAAATAGAATTCCAAATATTACTACCTTTGCAAAGAAAAATGATATTGTTATTTTTGTGAGCGGGGAAAAAAGTTCAAATGGAAAAGTTCTCTATGAGCATAGTAAAAAAATAAACCCGAATACTTATTTTGTTACGGAAGCTGATGAAGTAACAACATTGAATCTTGATTTGACGAAGAAAATAGGTATTTGCGGAGCGACTTCCACCCCCCGTTGGCTCATGGAAGCTATAGCTGATAAGCTCAATGAACTTTCACTGAACGCGGAAACAACCGGAGAGTAAGAACTACAGGTTATTTGTTATATAAAAGGTAAAAAAATGAAATACGAAATTAAGTGTATTGGTTTATTAACTTCAGGAGGTGATGCTCCCGGAATGAATGCAGCTATTCGATCGGTAACCCGTGCTGCCATTTTTAATGGTATTCGCGTTAAAGCAATTTACAGAGGATATAAAGGTTTAATAACCGGTGAAATTATAGAATTCCAGACTCAAAATGTCAGTAATATCATTCAACAGGGTGGAACAATTCTCAAAACAGCCCGTTGTATGGAGTTTATGACTGTCGAAGGTCGAAAACAGGCCTACGATACAATGAAAAAAGAAGAAATTGATGCACTTGTAGTGATCGGTGGTGACGGTACTTTTACGGGAGCACGCATATTTGCACAGGAATTCAATGTGCCGATTGTTGGTTTGCCCGGAACTATTGATAATGATTTATACGGAACAGATTCAACTATTGGCTACGATACAGCGTTGAATACAATCATCGAAGCGGTAGATAAGATCCGCGATACTGCTTCTTCGCACGAACGATTGTTTTTTATCGAAGTTATGGGACGTGATGCCGGATTTCTGGCTTTAAACAGTGCACTGGCTTCAGGGGCAGAGGCTGCTATCATACCCGAACGTGAAACGAAAGTGGACCAACTGGAAGAACTGATCAAAAACGGTTTCCGTAAAACAAAAAACAGCAGTATTGTCATTGTTGCTGAAAGTGACATTACAGGAGGTGCTGCCGGATTAGCCGAACGTATGCGCGTTGAACATCCCGAATATGATGTACGTGTAACCATTTTAGGACATATCCAACGCGGAGGATCACCATCTGCTTACGACCGTATTCTGGCAAGCCGCATGGGTGTTGCAGCTATCGATGCATTGATGGACGAACAACGGAGTATCATGATTGGTATCGTCAATGATATAATTGTCCATATCCCTTTCACTAAAGCCATTAAAGACGATAAACCCGTCAATGAAAACTTACTTGGCGTGCTGCAGATACTTTCAATATAGGAATGAGGAATGAGGAATGAGAGGTAGGTAGTAGGTAGTAGGTAGTAGGTAGTAGGTAGTAGGTAGTAGGTAGTAGGTAGTAGGTAGTAGGTAGTAGGTAGTAGGTAGTAGGTAGTAGGTAGTAGGTAGTAGGTAGTAGGTAGTAAGTAGTAGGTAGTAGGTAGTAGGTGGAGAATTATTGTTTAATTTTCTAACAAGGACTGCTAAAAACTTCCTGCTTTAAAATAATAACCCATAACCCGAACCCATAACACGGAACACGGAACACGGAACACGGAACACAGAACACGGAACACGGAACACGGAACACAGAACACGGAACGCGAAACGCGGAACATTCATTCTTTCTCGAGTGAAGTTATCTTCCCAAGCCTGCGGATAAACCTTTCTTCGCCTTTAAACCGGGCATGCAGAAACTTCAGTACTAATTCGAGGGCTAAGCTGTATCCTGTAATACGGCCCCCAAGGCAGAGTACATTCATATCATCATCTTCCACTCCCTGATGAGCTGAAAAAGATTCTGTAATTAATGCCGCCCGTATACCGTTCACTTTATTGGCGGCAATACACGCACCTACGCCGCTCCCACAGATAGCTAACCCTCTGATGACTTCTTTATTAACCACTGCTTTTGCCATTGGAATGACAAAATCAGGAAAATCATCCGTTGCATCCAGTTTATAAGCCCCGTAATCAATTACATGATAACCGAGTTTCTGAAGTACATCAATAAGTTTGAGTTTTAGTTCAAAACCACCATGATCCCCTGCAATACCAATATATTCCAATACAGCTTTTTCAACCGGACTTTCTTTTTCTAAGAAAATTGTTGACTCTTTTTCTAATGTTGATTCCATTTCCAATTAAGTATTTCCGGCATATCGACGCCATTTTTATCAATATAGTTTCTGTGTTCAATAAGCTTATCTTCCATTATCTGTTTTAAGTTTTGCCAGTTGAGACCCAACTGAGGGATCCTGTAAATGACATCCAACACCAAATGAAACCTGTCAAGATCATTTAAAACCGTCATGTCAAAGTACGTTGTGATGGTTCCTTCTTCTTTATATCCCCTTACATGTATATTCCCATGGTTAGTACGGCGATAAGTCAGTCTGTGAATTAACCAGGGGTAACCATGAAATGCAAAGACAACAGGTTTCTCTTTCGTGAATAATGCATCGAATTCATCATCTGTCAGCCCGTGCGGATGTTCTGTATTTGGTTCGAGCTTCATTAGATCGACAACATTGACAACCCGTATCTTTAATTCCGGGATATGTTTCCGGAGAATGGAAACCGCTGCAAGTGTTTCCAGAGTCGGAACATCACCACAGCAAGCCATCACTACATCAGGTTCGGAATCCTGATGACTACATGCCCATTCCCATACACCAATACCTTTTGTACAATGATTAATGGCTTCATCCATCGTAAGCCATTGAGGTGCCTGATATTTTCCTGCAATGACTACATTTATATAGTGACGGCTTCGCAGGCAATGATCCCAGACTGATAACAGGCAATTGGCATCAGGAGGTAGGTAAACCCTTACAATGGAGGACTTTTTGTTCACTACATTGTCAATAAAACCCGGATCCTGATGAGTAAAACCGTTGTGAGCCTGTTGCCAAACATGGGAGGCCAGCAAATAATTCAGTGAAGCAATTTTCTTTCTCCAGGACAATTCGCCACTAACTTTCAACCATTTGGCATGCTGGTTAAACATTGAATCAATGATATGGATAAATGCTTCATAACAATTAAATAATCCGTGCCTTCCCGTTAACAAATATCCTTCAAGCCAACCTTCGCATTGATGTTCACTCAACATTTCCATAACCCTGCCATCTGTTGCCAGAAATTCATCATTTGACTGAACTTCTGCATTCCATTGTCTGTCGGTTACTTCAAAAACTGCATTCAGTCGATTCGACAGAGTTTCATCAGGTCCGAAAATTCTAAAATTACGTTGTTCCTGATTGAGCTTTACAACATCCCTTAAAAATACTCCTAGCTCATTTGTATCTGCTGCCTGAACAGATCCCGGCGAAGGAACAAGCACTTCGTAGTTCCGGAAATCAGGCATAATAAGGTCATGAAGCAATAATCCGCCATTGGCATGCGGGTTGGCACCCATTCTTCTTTCGCCTTTTGGTGCAAGGTCAGCTAACTCCGGTAAAAGTCTCCCTTTCGAATCAAAGAGTTCTTCGGGTTTGTAACTTCTCATCCATTTTTCAAGAAGTTGCAGATGGTGAGGATGATCAGAATCAACCAAAAGCGGAATCTGGTGGGATCGAAATGTACCTTCAATGGGAATGCCATCTACTTCTTTTGGTCCAGTCCATCCTTTTGGTGAATTGAATACAATCATTGGCCAACGGGGACGATCGGCTTCTCCTTTTCCCCTGGCATAGCTTTGTATTTGTTTTATTTCTTCAATTACTGTTTCTAATGTTCCTGCCATAAGTTGATGCATTGTTTCCGGATCATCCCCTTCAACGAAGTAAGGCGTCCATCCGTATCCCCGTAACAACTGATCGAGTTCATCGTGGCTAATGCGGGCAAGTACGGAGGGATTTGCTATTTTGTATCCGTTGAGATGCAGGATAGGTAATACGGCACCATCTGTTGCAGGGTTAAGAAATTTATTCGAATGCCAGGCTGTCGCAAGAGGTCCTGTTTCTGCCTCGCCGTCGCCAATAATACAAGCTACAATAAGTTCAGGATTGTCGAATGCAGCACCAAAAGCGTGACTCAGTGAATACCCCAGTTCTCCCCCTTCGTGTATCGATCCCGGACATTCAGGCGAAACATGACTGGGAATTCCACCGGGGAATGAGAATTGAGTAAACAACTTCTTCAATCCTGCTTCATCCTGGCTTATATTAGGGTAAATTTCACTGTAAGTTCCTTCTAAATAAGTGTTACCAACCAAAGCCGGACCTCCGTGACCCGGACCTGAAATATAAAACATATCCAGATCATACTTCTTTATAATTCTGTTTAAATGCACATAAATGAAATTCTGCCCCGGCGTCGTTCCCCAATGACCCAGCAACATCGGTTTGACATGACTCAGTTCCAATGGGCTTCGAAGCAAAGGATTATCATATAGATAGAGTTGTCCGACTGAAAGATAATTAGCTGCACGCCAATAAGCATTCATCTTTTGCAGGAGATCATGAGATAAAGGATTGATCTTTGTTTCCATCATTCTTTCTTTAAATGAGTATAATTTTACTTGTAGGATTTAAAATAATAGATAGTCTTATTAACAAAAAATACATTCTACATGCTTCAGGTTTTTATACGGAAGCTCTACAGATTTAAAAGTGTTATTGTATATCCATATGAAGCCATCCGGGAATGAACTTCACGTCAGATAATTTATATCATTTATCTAAGTACATGACAAAAAAACAAATAATAAAAAAAATAGATTCATATTGAATAACTTACAACAAAAAGATTTACCATCCCGATAGCTATCGGGATCACAAAAGAATCACAAAAGCAATTAAATTTTACAATAAAGAACACAAAAATTAGTAATACTAAAAGCGTTTAAAGCTAATATTAAAAACCGAAGGTTCTTTTGTGTGCTTAATATTGATTTTGGTGGAATTTAAACTTGACTTTTGTGATCCTTTTGTGACTTTTGTGGTGAAGTATTGATTTAATATGCTTATTATATGACTGTTAGTAATAATATCATTTTTTTGTCATGTACTAAAAACATTTATACTATAAAGTCCCGGTTTTCGTCTGTCTCTGTGATGAATAGTTGATTAGCCCTGTTTTCTTGTCGGAACAATAAAAAGCGGAATGGTTGTTCTGTTTAAAACATCTTTGGCAGCACTTCCTAAAATGATGCTCTCCAACCATTTCCGGCTGTGCGATCCCATAACAATAATATCAGCGTTCAATTCAGTTGCAGTTTTCAAAATAGTCTCCGCAATAATTCCTTCTTTTAAAACTAATTTAATCGATTCATCCCCCAAATGTTTTTTTGTCTTATCCAGAAATTCCTGAGTTGACTTTTTTAAATCACTAAAAATATCAACCTTCATTTCACGCATATAAATATAGGAAGAATAATATACAGGATTTTCGGAAATGACATGCAATAATACTGTTTCAGCATTCATCTCTTTTGCCAGTGAAAATCCGGTTTCTGCCACTTTTTGCGAAGTCTCATCATAGTCCAATGCAATCATTACAGTTTTAATTTTGTCCGTTTTCATGATCGTAAATTATTAAAATTCAGATTCATTTTTTATTTTTTCCGTTGAAAAAAAATCCGGATCATAAGCCAAAGTTCAAAAATATCTACTCTCTGATGCTGGTTTAAATAATTAAACATATTCAATCCTGATATGATTAGTTTCTTCTTTCTTTCACCCTTCCCCCTTTTTGTTCCGCGTTTTATTGATCGGTGGATAAATCAGACTATCAGTTAAGTTAAAATTAAACCGGTTGATACTTATACTTTTTGATTGAAACAAATTGGATTGTAAATTGGTTTTAATTTTCTCAAATTAAATGAAACTATATGATTTAACTAACAACAATATTTTTCAACTATGAGTGATATCCGGTTGTACTCCTTAATCGTGCGATCAATGAACAGGATATCGATTGAAATCCCAGTTGGCAGGTTGTTTGAAATATTCATATGATAAACGGTTTGCCGACAATTCAGTCCACGTGTTCATATGAATATGGTTTTTATCCAGTGATGACTTGATAGCACTCCATAAACTTACGGGAGCTACTCTCAGCCAATAAAACAGAATTCCTTTCTGACGGTTTTGCAGGATATGACCAAATTCATGCCTGAGCAAACCAGTATTATTGATTTGTTTAATACCGGTAAAGATTCCTATTCCGGGAATCGTTACAGCAGAACCCCGGTTGAATTTATTGTTGTTCAACGAATATATTCTGATGCCTTCAAAATTACGAGTCATATTTTATTGGTGTAGATGCTTTTATGTGGAAATAGCCTTATAACGAACGTCCTTCATAGACCCTTGATTCTGAATAGGGTTCCAGATTGCCTTCAAAGGTCAGCTGACCCGCACTTAATCCGCTTAATCTGACAGTGGAATTGCCCCAGGAATCAATCGAAATCTGAAGATCGTAAATACCAATGTTTGTCATGACATTGATAGTCAGATCAAACGATCTGTTTTTTTTATTTTCCGTTAATTGCCATTTGGAAATCTTCCCTTTTGCAGTAACCCCACCTACTCCGTTTGGACCATTACGGTAATCCGAACCGACCTGAATGATGGCGGTTGTCGAATCGACAGCTACAAAATTGATCATGGAATTTACAATGCGACGGATTCCAAATCTGTCCTGAAGATAATTGGCTTCCAGAACAAAATCCCGGTTGTCAAGCATCGATTTATTCAACTGGTACTGTTTATCCAGTTCCATTTCTTTTTTCTCTTTTCTGGTCATAGAGGAAGGATTTTTTGCTTCCTGTGCCCAAATGCCATTTGACGAAATGACAAATAATATCAGAATGATGATCTTATTCATAACAATACCCTTTCTTTTATTTTTTTTGATGCTATTACAAGATTTGTTCCATTTTTCAATGATTTAAAGATTATTCAGAATCCCTTAAAAAAATAATCAAATTTAGTCACATATAATCTTCTTATTCCGCGGGCGGAACCAAAAACGATAAGAAACAAACAGGTGTAAAGGGCAAATTGTAAATTGTAAATGAATAAATTGTAAATAATTATTGTTTACGTATTTGTTGTCATTTTTAGTAGCGTAGTAATGAATATCTATCGTGCGTCTTTTGTTTCCCGAATTTCCACACTCGTTCCTTCACCTTGCAGGATCGGACATTTCCTGGCAATGCGTACGGCATCGTTTATGTCATTTGCCAGAATCATAATATACCCTGAAACGGATTCATTGTTGACTGCATAGGGTTCACCGGTCATCCGGTCAGTTGATCTTAATACCGTTCCGCTGTTGGAAAGATGATTGCCACCTTCAGCCAGTTGCCCCTGGTCGGAAATATCGATGATCCATTCCATCCAATCTTTCATATATACTTCCATTTGTTCAACATTGGTTGAACTTAGGGAGTTAAAATGTCCATCCTGAATATCAATATAAATTCTTTCATTATTTGTTTCCTTTTTTTTCGATAAGTTCTAATACGCGTTGATAATCATCAAATTCTTCAGTTGTCATGGTTGCTCTTTTGTATTCAAAATACATCTTCTTTTGGATTTCCAGGCTGTCAGGATGAGCAATGTAACTTTCATATGCTTTAATATATTCAGGGTGATTATGAAATCTGATTTTTGTAAATGTAAGATTTGATAAACATAAAATGATTATACCAAAGCTTCCGATAATAGCGAATCTTATCATAATACGGGTATAAAAGGCCTGTTTTGATTTAAAGAATTTAAACAATACAAACGGTAGTATGATCAATGAACTTGCCAACCCTATGATTAATATATTATTACCTCCCTTAAAATCAAACAATTTAAATAGTATCCCTAAACAAAAAGTCGATAATGACAATCCTGCAACAATTGCACCCAGTATTCGGATGGCAG
>Ga0302268_1000378_pt1 | contig 28050 bp, 20 predicted proteins | sample III_Bog_E2_1_FD_194554 | JGI IMG/M metagenome (GOLD analysis project Ga0302268, IMG submission 194554) | Peat permafrost microbial communities from Stordalen Mire near Abisko, Sweden - III_Bog_E2_1 | ecosystem: Environmental > Terrestrial > Soil > Wetlands > Peat | place: Sweden: Abisko... | reverse complement strand
TTATGGATGTTTATTTAATTGTTAATGCTCTGATTAAATAGAAGATATTCATAAACAAGTTATTATCAAACCATTTTGAGGAACGCCAGGGTAGGATTTTAAGAAAGTTGCTTCCAAGTCAGCGCAAAACGAGCTACAGATGCGCCGTCAAGGACTCTGTGATCGCATCCTAATGTTATATCAACGACGTTTTGTTTGCTGAATTGACCATTCAATGATGCTGGAAGATCTCGAGTCTTACCAATACTAGCATGGCAACATTGTTCGCCAATAATCAATGGATTTACTGCTATTCCTCCAACTGACCCAAGATTAGATATGCAAATTGTTGCATTTTCTACTACTTCCTTATTAAATGTTTTAGAAGGGTTTTTTTCCAATTAGGCAAGACTATTTTAGATTTGATGAATTGAAAGTGTTTGCAAATCTGCGACATTGCCAAAATGAACTCTCTCTTGGCTATAAAATGGAATGAGAATATTTTGAGTCGGGTGTGTTTTGAAATTGAAAGGATTACTGAGGCTATAAGTCGAGTTTATACGAGGGTGCTGAAGAAGAGCAAGGGAAAAGGTTTTTATGAGAATACTTAGGAGTGATATTTTAGCTTTGTGGTGACCTAACAGTTAGATCATCTTGAATATTTAGGTAATGTTGAAAGTTTATTGCAGATAGAGGTGGGGAATACTAGTACTATAGGTGAACAGCTTGTACAATTACTTCTAGCCTTCATTCATTTATACCTTAATAACTTACTCTTTTTGCTCTAACTTGGATACAGATGGCTCTATGATTTGTTTTCCAACGGGTTCCTGAGGCTTTATCTTTTTTCGATCTTACAAAAAATACACAATATCATCCTTTAAAATTCTTCCCCTCAAACCTGTTCCTTTCAATTACTCCAAATTGATCTTGTGTTATCGAGCTAACAGGCGAACAGTTGCAGATGCGAGTATCTCCACCTTTTATAATGACGGTTGAGGAATTGGCTAGAAGACAGGAGCCATGGGTGGAGAATGACTTTTAACTTGAAGTACTTGTTCGCCAGTATTAACATCCATATCAAAGAAGATATCTCCAACTCTGCATATTTAGCTTTCCTGATAGTATAACTTCTTCATTATTCCTGCCGAAGGAGCAGTTACCTCTATGAATTATCGATCAGATTGTACGTCAGCCACCTTTTCAAATTATTTTAATTGATCTCCCTCCTTGATGTATAGCTTTTTTACTCTTCCTTGTTTAATCTTCTCACCCAGATCTGGAAGAGGAAACCTCAGAAGGGCGAACTGAGCTGTTGATCGCCTTGTGAGAAAAGTTAAAAGGAAAGGTCGAAGAGCGGATATCATTATAAATAACATAATGCAGAGTTGAAGGAATATATTTAATAAGAAGGATGTGAGCAATAAATAATAAGATAAGACCCGAGCATGATCATTTTAATTTTATCTTACAAATATCATTCTTAAATTGACAATCAATCAATACGTTTACTTATTATTTCCAGCTAAGCACGTTGCAATAATGGTCAATTCTTAGAGAATATTTTATGATATTTTTCTATTTTTAAAAGAGTTATCAATAATAATTGGTGTACTATTTTTATTGTGTATTTGATATTGTCATTACTTTAGCAACTAATATAAATAAAATGGGAAATAATACGATTGGATCAACCAAAATCGTATACCAAACCAAGGACAAGATACCCGTCTAGTATATCTACTACGACCTCAAAGGTAAAAATCGTTTTCCGCCACTCCCCTCAAACGAAAGCGAAGGTACTTCTGATTTAACACAGTCAATTTCTTGTTTTAGCGATGTCTGAAATAAATTTAAGCGACAAGTGAACAACTATAGATCCTCCGTGATTTTAACATCAAATACAAGTTTAGATTTTTGATTCTACACAATCGTAAAATGGAATAGTATCGTGAAAAGAATTAACTTTAAAACCTGAGAATGTCACAGGTGGAAGATGGTCAAGACAGAACGGATGAAGATCGCAAAAAGAAAGAACTTGAGGATAGAATGAAAGAACTATAAATGAATCAAGCCTCGATCAAAATGCCCCTAAGCAGCATCGATAGATATATTTCATAAAAGTAGTTGATTTATCATTCAGAAATGCCTGGACGTAGTTTATTAAAATCAATGGAATTACAAGAATGATGAAGATTCTGGACAAAGCCGTCATGACCAATAAACGAGGAACGAAAACAATATTTCAGAGCCAAATTTAAATATTGAAATTCTTGAAGTCACTTTCAGATCACAACCATAAGGAGTACTTCAACGCTGTAGCTGAAATTTACGATTATGCACTTATACTTCTACGGGCCTATCATCCAGTAAATGTGGCGGTTAGTGCTTACGTTCTGCTAATGCTACAGGATTACGCCTGGAAAGTGTAAAACAGCAGTTCAGTTGTCGAGTGCCTGTAGATGTTTAAGGAGTAGAATAATTTCCATTCACTACTCGACCCATTCGCCGAAACAGTCTATGAGACTGACAACATCCTGATGTGCTGTTATACTCTCCGTTTTATCAACGAGATGCTGATCTCAATCGTCGATGATGAGTAAAAGAGTAAGTTTGAGGAAAATCTTCGCTCGATAAAATATGAACTATTGATTGAGGATATCAAGAGTAAGCTGCAATAGAATTTTTATAAAATTGAGTACTGTACTTATATTTACGTTAACCAGAAGATATATAAGTATGCTACAAAACCATCCAAAGACAAAGATAATATGAAGTAAGTACTAATGAACAGAGGCACACTTGCTCTTGATTTGTTGGAACAACAATTGTTCGTCAACTTTTCAGATGGAGTCACCAAACAAAATGCAACAGATCAAGAGTCAGAAGATGATGATGACAACTATATCGCTGTGCATTTAGCAGAGACTGATAAAAAGTCGTTTAACAAGTTTATACTTGACACCTTTTCGGAGATACAGCATTTTTATAAGTATTCGCTCATCGTGGACAACGAATAATGCATTGAAGTGTCTCAGTACGAATCTATGACCGAGGGTGTGGAAAAGGTCAAGAGATATGGTCTCACTATGGAATAGTATATGAAAAGAATTAAGGGAAGCTGCACCAAGAACGGATGTGAGGAAATGATGCTTACCTGTCTCAAAAACATACAGTATTTTTAGAAATCATAATGGAAGAAACTCGAGCAATTTCTCGACCAAGATATAAAGACAATCAAAATTCGTAACGACCCTGACATATTAAAAAAGCAACTTGAGTAAAAATAAAAAGAGGTGAAGTACCTCAAGAAATAAAATATGGAATTAAAAACAGGGGTGGTGAATATGCTTGGCTCAAAAGGAGAACAACCGAAGAATGTTAATGTGAACAAATTGGACATGTCACTATTTTAGTTAAATCCTGTTCAAGAGAAAGCAAACAATCAACAAACCGGATAGACTCATCTTAAGGCAACACTTCCAACTCTTAATTTACCAGTACTTCCTAATAATCTCACAATGCCTCCACCTCCACCTATTCCAACAAATTTAATACTTCCTCCATCACCTATAAATTCTCTTTCAGCAGCATCAAATAATTTAATATTGCCTCCTCCACCTCCCCCACCTAGTTTTATATTACCTCCTCTTCCACCACCTCCAAGTTCGAACATTTTACCTCCTCTACCTCCACCTCCAAGTTTTGCCATTTTACCTCCTCTACCTCCGCCTCCAAGTTCTGCCATCTTACCTCCTCTACCTCCACCACCATCTAATTTCATATTACCTTCACCTCCAGCTAATCTTTCATTACCTTCTCTTCCACCTGGCCCAAGCAGTTTCATACTACCTCCTCCACCACCGCCTCCAAGTAATTTCGCCCTACCTCCTCTTCCCCCTCCTCCATCATTTCCTTTTTCAAATACTACTTCTGGAAACATACTTCCTCCCCTTCCTCCGCCTCCAGTATTTAACCTATCAATCCTTCCTCCTTTGCCGCCTCCTCCATCTTCAATCTTAGGAAATGGATTTTCTTTGCCTCCTCTTCCTCCACCACCTCCATTCGCATTGAATACCAACCTACTTCCACCTCCTCCCATGAATTTACCATCCATCTCTCCCTCTCTTCCAGTAATGCCTTCACTACCAGGGTTCCCACCTCTTCCAGGTCCACCTGGTCAAGGTATGATGATAGTAGAGAAAGTGAAGCCAAAAAAGCAACCAAAAATCCCAATGAAAGCCTGCAACTATATGGTTCTGAGTTATGATAAAATTACAAATACAGTTTGGTAGAACATTGACGATTAATCTCTTCCAATAAATTAATCAGAACTCTAAAATTATTTCGGAAAACCAGTAGCAAAATAATCTGCACCCAAAGCTCAATCTTCGCTAACCACATTCGAAGTTAAAAAAAAGTAGTCAATTAAACTATTCGGTTCTGATAGATGGCGTAATTTGTAGATTGTTCTCACTAAACTAAAAATACCAGAGGGGGCTATCACACAAGCCCTTACTGAGTGTTCTGGGAAATATGCGAGTATCAGCGTGCTTGAGTCAGTTAACAAGATTATTCCGACAGAGGATGAATAAATGAATATCAAATCTTATGATGGAGATCTTGAAGATCTCGGGAAGCCATAAAGATTTATGAAAGAATTAATTTCAGTGCCACAATATGGTAGTAGAATCAGAGCAATGCTTTTTGCAAATACAAAAGAGGAGATGTACTTCGATGTTCAAAAGCAAATAGATGATTTGACCATTGCTTTCACATCTTTGAAGGATGACTTCAGACTGCATTATATTCTGGGGGTTGCACTCTCTATCGGAAATTATTTGAACGGCACAGGAGTAAAGGGAGGTGCTTGGGGATTTAAACTTGATACCCTTTAACGGATGGAAGAAGTCAAATCCGTGGATAATAAGATGAATGCTGGTTTTTACTTAATAAAAGAGGTGTGGAAAAAATATATGTATCCAATCTTTGAGAAGTAAGAGATAGACATGTACCAGTCAATTTCGAGAATGCCCCTGAATCAAATTAGAGCAGAGCTTGGAGAATTAAAAAAAAATGTAGTGGCAACTTAGAAAGCGTTTAAGAGTAAAAATCCCAAAAATGCTAGTGATCTTATCGATCAGCACTGTTAATAATTGATGATTGAGGCCAAAGAAAAGTATACTATGTTGGATGAGAAGTATAAGCTTTTGTAGAAGGCTTACAATTAATGTGCAACCTTCTACTGCGAAGATCCCACAAAAGGAGCATCTGATGAAATTGGCAAAAAAATATTTAAGAGTATCCTTTATATCTTCAATACTGAAAAACTGTTCTATGAGTTGGAGGAAAAACGTAAAAAAGAAGAAAGCAGAAAAGCAGTTCAAAGTACTCTTAGCTTTAAATAAAAAGAGTAAAAACCGAATTTTATCAAACCAATTAACCCTGAAAACAATGGTAAATCTCCTTCCTTTAAAATTCCTGAAGGAGCTGTCAAATTACCTTTTCCAGCTTTTATGCCACAGAAATCTGTCAATTTTGAAGTATCAGCTGAATAAAGAATGAAATAAATTTAGAAAAATCAGCAATAAAAATAAAAAAAATTCCTTGAATAAATGATGAAAAAGAGGACTTCCAAAATAGTTGCTTTTCGACAAAGTAAAGCCCCCAACAATGGCGTGGCCAATAGATTAAAAAGTGATACGATTGAAATAGATTTCCTAAAAGGTCTTTGATTTCATGATAGCATGTATTCTAAATAAACTGTTTATAACTAATCACTTAAAAAGCTCCCTCTTAATCCCGAGTTACAGGTATGGCTTAATGCAATCGTAATAATTGGACATGTTTTTCACTCTGAAATTGGAGAGAGCAATTTAAAGACTGTCTTTCATCTATTTGCGTGTTTTATAGGTCTTGGTACGAATTACATTTTTTATTTCGTTGAACCAGTACTCAATTGGATTGACCATTGGAGTGTAGGGTGGTAGATAGACTATTTTCAATTGGTGAGCTTCCTCAATATGTTTCAGATTTTAACGGTTGTGGATCGGACAGTTGTCCATAATGATGTATCGATGCGGATTCGGGCCTTTTTAGTTGAGCATTTTACCTATTTTATCCATAGACTATTTTAATAAAAAATTACAATTGTAAAAGCAGCAGCATTAAATCCATCACCGAGTTCATAAAAATCAATGCCATTGATGGATATCATGGCGAGTAAGATGATATCTTTTCCTTTTGAATTGACAGTGATCTTGGTTGCAGGTATGCCTTTTTTTGCCCAACCCCTATCTCGTACCGTGAGCATATTAAACCGACTTTAATCCAAAAAGTATATTTCAACATTAGGAATCTACAGTAACTACAGATATCTTTTGCAATAATGATATCTATTTTCAACTGACTGTGGAGAATTTCTGTTCTTTGGGACCAGCTGCACTTTTTTTCTGGAATAATTTCCTTTCTTTAAGAGGGATTGCACACATCTTTTGTTAATGGGGATAAGATGACCATTTTTATCGCGAACAAGTAGATCTTGGCATTGATTCATCTCATCTGCTATCTCTTGTTGAGTTATTACACAATTTTTAGATATTAATTCTTAAAGAAATTTTAATCTGATATCCTGCATTTGCTGAGCCATGACACTCATTTGTTTTTCCGAATTACTGCTCATCCGAGCCAAACGCATGATAAACAGAGGATCCATAAGAAATTCGTCATGAAGATGCTTGACCTAAGTCTGAGAAACATTCAGAGCATCTGCCATTGTTTTAATGGTAATTCTCTTTTTGTAGAAAGGAGTATCTTTAAATTTTTATTGATCATCGTATTGTCTAAAAAGCACTTGGATCTGACTCAGTATTTTAGGAGTCACAAGAGTTCTCCTCTTCTTTTTACGTTTAATGGGAGGGGCCTCTTTTTTCTTTAAGTCTTTGGTGCTGGATTATATCTTGCCAGTTGATAGTCCACTTAGAGTTGCTTATCCCTTCTCGGAGGAGATTTCCTTGGGATATTTTTTAGCAACTAGTTATTTGATTTTATCAGTCATCATTTTCTTTTTAGCATCCAGCGTCAGTTCTAGTCTGATATAGTTGTTATTGCAAATATAGTTTGTTCGAATGAGATCGACCAGATTCTTTTCCTTTTTTTCGTCGAATTAGAGAATATAATCATCATTGCCACTAAATGAGTAAAAATGATCTTGAAAATCTTCTTACTCTTAATTTTCAGAATCGGCATCGTCCTCAAATTCTTCTTCTAACTTTAATCTTTTTTATGAAATGTCAGGATACTTATCAGATTTTTTCTATTTTTTCTAGGATTTCAGTGATACTTTTTACTCGTTCATTTATTCGAAGTATACTTCTTCCTTATCCTCTTTTACACCATCAGAACTATCTGATTTTGAGGGATTGGAGATAAAACTATTTTAAAGACTATTGCTATCAATTTCCGAATTAATCGAAATGCTATTAGTAATAATTTAGTTGGAAGGTTATAGTTATTATGAAGGGTCTTCAAATATTTAACATGATTGAGTGGGTGGTTTTTAAAAAGGATATTAATATCTAATCTGAGGGTCAGCAAATTTGTGGATTTATTCGGAATGCTTACTTAGTTGCTATGAATATTTGCTTAAATTTTCTTACTTTAATTCATGAAACTGTTTTGTATAATCATACCCCTTAAATCTTCTGACTTTAGGCATTCAATTAATCGGAATGTTACATCAATATCAATTATAAAATTTATTAATAATTTGGAATTGTTCGGTTAAAGTCGAATGAGTAATACTAATATTGAAAGACTCAATATGATCAAGCATAAATATGGATATGTATCAAAAAGGTAAAATTATGAACGAGGGCGAAGCTGTAAAATTCAATAAAGAGAAAATACGGCAAGAGATTAATCAATAAAGATTAATATGTCCAGGAAAAACACAATTTAGAGGGTAATTACTGAATGCTAAGATAAATCCCCCAAGCTCATCATCAGACACAAATAAATCAACATTTAGTCTCCCTACAATTATACCAATCAGCAGAAACCAAGTAATAAATTAGATTTCGTATCTTCATTTGGTATTCCAGATTCTAGAGTATTTAGATAACTGCCCGCATAATTAAATAAACAACAACTTCCCTCCAATAATTCAAGTAACTTAAAATAAAGCTATGTATAATCATATTAAAAGACTTATGATTTGCTCCAGAATTATCGCAAACGAATTAGAAGCAGTTATTAGCAGCAAAGATAATAATCCAAAATTATAATGAAAGATATGCAAACATCCAAAATTAAAATTTAACTCAAGAAAACAAAATAAAATATAAATTAATCAACGTATAATGACTAGGTAGATGGAAAAATAAATTCTAAGTCTAGTTAAACGTCCAAAAATAATAATTTATTGAGTAGTCGGCAAGCAAGATGCAGTCCTTTAGTGGGGTTTGAACCTAATTAAATTATGAATATTGAGCATTAAATGTCAAACATTGAAAAGATACAACAAAAGATTCATTCCGTGTTGGGTGTTAAAAAATATCGATGATGATTGATTGATTTTTCATACAGATTTATAATTTATAAATTATTAATCAGTAATGGAATAGTCAAGAATTAATCTATAGCCTTTGATAGCGGAATAGCCCACCGTTGAGTCATTTCGAGTATTTATTCGCATAAAAAGAACAGGTAAAATAAAAGCAGAAGCGGTAGTACTTTGATAGTTATATCAGCAATGTGCAATAACAATCTCTCACATTAAAAAAGCAACTGATGATAGATAGAGCGTCCAAATATAAAAAATAACTAATAAAAAATCTAAAAAAAGACCCATTTGGAAGTAAGAGTTCTACTTGGACTGTTAGAAGTAAGATTAATTGAGGATCAATCTGGTTAATTAATAAAACAGTATAATGGCGACTCAAAGTGTTACTTTGAGCGAATATCTCAATCGTTTTAATGAGCAAGAACCCATAGGTACCTTATCATAGACAAAGAATCCTCAATTGATTTACTCCAATAATCAACAGTCGTTACTGATTTATAATACGATATCCGCCTTTACTAAAAATCAGATGTTATTGGAGGTATTTTTGTCCCTGATTTGTCGCTCGTTTCGAAACAAAAGGAACCTTCTTTATTTACTGAATCTCAAATAATCTAAAAAATACTTGTTCCGAGGCTACCCATCTATAACTGTTTCAGCTATATGGACAACAATATCGTAACTGGATTTGACTAGTTCGAGTTTTTCCCTGGTAAATTTATTCCCAATAAAAAGCGAGTACGGAAGGCATAATAATGATATTGTGTTTGAAAATATTATTTTGGTTTTAGAATTAACGCATATTATTTTATTGGGGCATGCAGGGGAAAAATCATTACAGAAACAGCGATCTAGCGATGCCCGAGTTTAATAACCTCCTTAGAGGGTTGACACCCAGCAAACTTAGAATTTCATTGTCTCATAAAGATGTAAAAAAGTTTGATTTCTCGAAGTATCGGGCAACTATTTCGGTTTAGCAGATTCCTATTGTGGAAGAAGAAATGGTTCACTAAAAAGATTATCCTAAATCTGTGAAGCATATTCGCGATTAGTTGGCTTTTTTGCAATAAAAATTGAACATGGCCAAAACTTCGATGAGCACTAAACAGAGTAATGGCGATCATTTGCAATTAAAAAAATAACAGAGACACCGTAATCTATAATTTTCATCTAACTTGCCTTCTTCATCCAAGAAAAAAGAAGTTTTGTTTGATTTGTCTGATCGTGATATGAAGAAGAGTATTATTCAGTAGTTTACTCATTCCACTCCCAAACCGAAGAACATCACTACTTTTAGCATCAACCCCTATCTCTCCATGAAAAATAATCAGTATTACCTCTCAGAGGTCATTAGGGCTATCCATGAAAAGAATTCCTTGGCTGTGGAACACATCAATACTTCCATTCAGTTCTTAAGACAATGTTAAGAAATTAGAGAAAATATCGAACTTGAAGAACAAAGAAAAGACAAGATCATCCTTCCACAAAATCCTATTTTCGCCAACAAAAAAACATTGGTACTAGATTTGGATGAAACTTTAATTCACTGTCTTGATAATGCTGAATGCTAGCCTGATTTAAGTTTGAAAATGACGATATAAAACACGCCAGTAGATGTGGATATTACCATCAGACCATACGCCCTTACCTTTCTTAAAAAAATATCAAAAAAATGGTAGGTAATTATTTTTACGGCTAGTCACCAAGAATATGCAGATGGGATACTCAATTAAATAGATCCAGATCATGTTATCTTCCAGCATAGACTTTATCGACAGCACTGCACACATACTGACGAACTTTACATTAAGGATCTGTCACGGATAAATCGTGATTTGAAGAAGATGGTCATAGTAGACAATGCAGCGTACTCTTACTGCCTGCAACTGCACAATGGCATTCCCATATTGCCTTTTTACGACGGAAAAGACTTTTAGCTTTCTGCATTGGAGGGTTATCTCGACAAATTATAAAAATGCAAAGATGTACGTGAGTTGAACTCTCACTATTTTAAGCTTCACCAATACTGTGAATTTAATAATAGCTCAGATTTAATCCAGGAATTGTACATCGATAATAAATAACATATATTAAAATGATTATCAATTTATTGAGTGAATTATTTGTAATTATCGATTGTAAAAAATCAGTGAAAGAGGTAATGTTAGCTGATATTTTATGGGGAACATGGGTACTGATTTTTTATCTTTGGAAAAGCTTTAAAATTTAAAAAAATACCAACTACTCTTATTGAATGAATTTTAAAAATACCAAGAATGCTTCACTGTTATATTCACGACGAAAATTGTTTATGTGAAGAGATCGCCTTTGTTGTTTAAAATTTGCTTACATTTTACATCCATTTTAAGCTACCTAAGCATCTTCCCCTCTTTTCCATATATCAAGTTAATATTTAGAGTCAAGAGCTTAGTCTATCCCATTTAAAAAATATTTAAACAAGAATTGTATCGCTATTAAAAATACCTATTTTATTCTTTCCTGATATACGCTTCCCATTATTTAACAAAAAGGACGATTTTCTTGATAATAAATGCACTATATATACAATAAACTAATATTATGCAACTTTTGGTGTCCATTAAAGTGATCATCTTTTGAAATATTTTACAGAAACTGCTCTCGAGATGATTAATTTCCCCAAAAGCAATAATAAACTTAAAATTACGCTTATTTATAAAAAAGCTAATAAGATAACTATTTTTTACAATTTTTTCTATGAATAAGCAAAATTAAAAGCATTAAAAGCATTTAAGCATGAATAATCATTTGATCCTAGTTTAGTAGAGTTAGATATAAAGGCTTATTCTTTTTTATGCTTTTCTTTTCGATCGCACTCGCAATGCATTTTAAATTATATAAATATTAATTAGCATTGAATGATATATAATTCCTCAATCTTCTTTTATAAAAATCACTTATCCCATACGAAATTTTTTACTTTGACACAGAAATCTTAATAACCCAGCAACTAACAAGATAAATAAATCAACCAATTAAAATTAATTATATTTTTTATGCTATAAATTTTTTGATTAAAGTAAAAATCCATAACAGTTTTTTCATTTTGAAAAATATATTCATGCTCATTATTTTTAATTTTATTAATTGATAAAATAATCCTCTTTAAATATAGAATGCAATCATGAGATTATATATCTTTTAATTATTTTGTAAATATGAAGAATTCATTAAAACGAGAGGCACCTGTAGACAATAAGTCATTAAAATCCAACTCAAATTGTCTTCCTCCTACTGATAAAGTCTTGAATGAATCTTAAGGGAGCCTTCTTAAGCTACGATGGCATAAAATTTTCATTCTAAAGAATTAAAACTTGGAACATTTTGACAAAGACGGCAAAATAAAAAAACCAGAAGGAGACCAATAAAGCAGAAACATTATAATTAAACAAAAAAGGGTTAGTATTTACCATACTTTGAAAATTCATAATGCTTCTTAGTAAAATCATGTTATAAATATATATGATGTAAATAATTAACAATATAGATCATTGCCATCAATGAGAGGGCTCTATCAAACAGTGAATGGGGAGAATCATTGATAACTTCAAATTTTTATACAAAGGAAGTCTATAAAATCGAACAAAGATATCAAACCGTCATTGTTTTTTTAAAGAATAATCTTGAGGAAGTCAATGAATCCTCGATGTTAAATTTTATTAATATAGATTTAGTTTTATCTAAAGAATGAAAGACCAAAAGGACATAAGGCTGTTTTAATTGGCTTAAAAGTTGAAAAAATTTCTATTTGATTACAAAAGATTGAGTAAATAAAAAATATAATCTGATGAGAATGAGCAAAAGTATGCAAGTGTCACTGAATTATTGAAAAAGATGCAAGGAAAGACTTATTTTTGCATCGTTCGCAATAATATACTAATTTTTTCTGAACCTTTTTTAAATTTAGTTTAGTAAAAATTATAAAATTTTATCTTACAGGCAGTCAAATATCGAGCAATTACTCAAGAGTACAAATGGATAAACTCAGATATTTTTCAAGCTAACGATACGTTGATATCATCACGAAATATCTTCATAATCTGCATCTATCACTGAAGATGGAAAACTCATAAAGTGTTACAACTGATTCATCAACTTTAAGCAAATTAGAGTACGTTGATTATTTGATTACGACGAAGAAGGTATTTAAAATTTAATGTAGAAAAAGGTCTATTGCGATTTTGAATTTCAGTTCTAAGATGGTAATGCTTGTTTTTAAATCACAAACATGATATAAACAAACAAAAGCAACGAAATTTATGAGTAGATCAACATCCAAGAACTGCTTCTAAAATAAAAAGAGATATTTTCGAAAAGGTCAGACCAAAACATAAAGTTTTTAACAGATGTTTAGATAACAAATCATGACCCTGAGGAGAAAAAGCGAGTTAAAATCATAAAAATTAAAGATTTTTAGTAGTGATTTGGTGATTCAGAATAATTTGAAGCATTAATCTTATCATATTGATTGTTTTTTCATGGTTCCAAATCATGATATCGACATTAAAAGCAATAATAATAATAATTTCAGCTTTTATTGTAACTAATAACTTTTAATCATTTTTTAAAAAATTTCTGAAAGCAATATGATTGATTCTAAGATTTTTAAAATTAATATAATTTTTCTTGATATTAAAATATATATAAATTCATTTATGGAGGCTATTATCTTTAATTTACATCATCAGGAACCTGAATTCTTTAATTCATCTGATTAAATGCATCGGATTTCATGAATTTACATTAAAATATTTACTAAAGTGAATTTTCCTTATTTATTTACTCCAAAGTTCATCTATGAATAACTTCATATGAAACGTAATCCATTAGTTTTTGATTTAATTTGACAAATTAAAGTATTTGGTGAAGTACAATTAATAGTTTTTCAAATCTCCCCTAATAATGAACCAATTATTTCAATTCTTAAGTATGAATAGTTATCGGAATATAACTCTGAAGCAATAAAATCATAAAAAGATGAAGAAGAAAATCCATTGTTCCTAATTATCAAAATATTACCATCATCCGTAATAAAAATTGAAGAATTAATTGTGGACTGACCTAAAATTAAAATATTAATCAGAAATATATACGTTATGATTGAAAAACGCTTCTTAATTTCAGGTTACCTCATCTTTACTCAGATAAAAAGAGATAAACAACCGACACCATCTGTATTGTCTTGTTCATCGCTTTCACTATCCTTATGCTGCTTGCAGGAATATTTTGCTACATCAAGGGATCAACCACTCAGTTTAATATACCCTTTGATTCGGATGGTAAGGGATGTGGAGTTGATTATCCTGATTATAAATTTATCTACTTTCCATCTCCTCAATACGATGTTAGTTGATTCTAAATTAGTCTTTATGGGTCAGCACATGTGTTCAAAAATGTCCAGAATAATCAGACACATCAGTCAAATGCATGACTAATTCAGTGGTGACTAAATGTTAATAAAATAACTCAATTAACAATGTTGTTGCCTTTCATATCTATTCAACGACTATAAGTAACTGATTCATAATAAAGTTAGGAATGTGATCTGTTTGCCTGTCGAATAAAGCATCAAAGAGAAGGTATTAACTGCAATTGGAACATATACTATTCTACAAATGTTTATTTCAATAGCTAAGGATTGGGGTTTACTTCTCTTAATGGTTGCAATTATGGTCGGTCTGTCTTTAGCAGTAATTATACTAATCAAACTCATCGCTGGATATGTCGTGTATGTCCTCTATGGACTCGCTTTTGCAGCTTTCGTTGGATTTGCTATTTTCATGGCAATTCCTATGAATGGTGCATAATCTTCTGCCTTTGTTCTTAAACAAAATCAAAATATAGCTATCATTATTTCTGTGTTCAGCTTTGTCATGGCTTTCATCATTTTGTTTATTTTCTGCTCATATAAATAAAAAATTCAAACAGCAGTTATTTACATCGATCAATCAAATACTTTTTTTTCAGATAATTACAATCTTCTTCTGCTACCTTTTATCCTAGTGGGCTCCTTGATACTCTTTCTATGTTTCTGGTTATTTTTGACCATTTCATTCTATTCTATGAGTACTCCTGTGGAAGAGCAGAGAGTTTTACCTTTTCAACACTATAATGTTCCTACCCCAATTGCTGCACTTTTAATTATCAACGTCTTTTATATGATATGGTCTCTATTCTTTTTAATGCATACAGGAAATTTCATCATTTCCGGCACAGTCATAAACTGGCAGCTAAGACGAAAAGATCCTTATATAAATGCTTGCAAATCTTTTTCTTTTTCTCATATTGGCAGCGTATGTGCCGGTAGTCTATTGACATCGATTCTAGGTCTATTTAAATTCGAACTAGATGAAGCTGAAGTACATTCTCCATAATTCAGTGTTCATAACTAAACGAGCATTAAGAATAGAAATGCACAAACTATATAAAAAAATGTTATACTTGCCTATGTTGCTGTTGTATAACATTTCTATTCAAGTGTTTCCATCACGCTGCTTATGCATATATTAATCTAACAGGTGTGCCATACTGTCGATCTTCCTATGAAGTTGTAGGCATATTGAAGGAGGAGAAGGATAAATGGAGCATTGTGGCATTCCTCTATCTGGTACCATCACCATTATATAGATATTCGATCAATTTATCCCCATCGCCCTTGCCATTTTAAACATTTTCATTGCAAACTCTTTGATTAACTCCATTGAATACCTCTATTCTTCGACCTACAATCGAATTTTGTTGTTTATAGTAATTGGTTTAATTTCTTACTCCATCTCTCAATTTTTCATTAGCATCTATTCTTAAACAATCCAAACAATTTTCGTGTTAATTGAGTTTCGCAACAGACTGGAAAATAAATAAGAGTACATGCTTCAACTCGAAGGGGAAAAACAAATTAAAAGAACCAAAACGCAAAAATCAAGATTTTCAGAGCCTAATTGATCATGCAAATTTATAATTAATATCAATACAATCAGCAAAGACAAATATTTTGTATGAGGAATTTGTAAACTGAGCCTAAATAAAAAATGCCGGCTCTAAGGAGACAGCCCACGAACACCTTGATTGTCAGAGTGGAGATTCGGCTTCAGCTTTAGGGCATTATTTTTATTGCTGTTGAAATATCAATTTTATTGATGAAATTATAAATAAAATTATTTAAGTTGATGGGTAGTATTTGTGATGCACAGCCTGGAACTACATCATTGTTTTCAGGGGCAACAGTCAACGGAATAATCTTCAATGACTCTGATTTGGATGTTGAGTATGATATCAGCTCTACCAAGAGCAAAGTAATCAATGAAAAAGTAACTAAAAATGCAAGTGGCAGTACTAGCTTATCAGTCAACATAGCTAACCCAACTGGCTTTGGAGGTAATGCAAAGGCTGCCGCTGACTAACATAACGAGCGTTAAATCTAAGAAGAAGAAACGTAGGCACGGGTTTATGTAAAACCGCACCGTTTTTCGACTCAGGGACTTTTAAATCTCTCTCTGTCCAGGCAGCAGTTCATCTCACTTTCGTACTGGGACGACAAGGACAACTAGGACGTGGAACACCACATCCAAGCGAATATTCTGATCACTTGCAGAGAAAGTGTTTGCTTCATAATCACCAAGGATTTGGGCTGCCAAAGCTTGACTGAAGCAGAGGTCTAATTCTATAAAAAATAGTTCAAGAATGACCTCGATACGAGAAAGATTTTCAGACCAGAACTGCGCAATAGACAGATGCAAGGGATAGCTTAATGATCATCAAATTCAACTATAGAATAATTGGAATATTGTATTAAGGGATGATTATAAGGTTAAAACAAAAGGTGAACTAATTATCGATCTATCAATCCATTAATCATTCCATATATCCATGGTATGATTACACTAAAGAGACTAACTTCCACCAAGTAAATTTTCGAGAGATCTATCGAAGAATTTATCTTTTTAAGAGTATATAAAAAGCCGATTTTTTTTCAACAAGCAAAGATCGATATTTTGTATTAGGAATTTATAAACTGAGCCTAAATAAAAATGCCGGCTCTAAGGAGACAGCCCACGAACACTTTGATTGTCAGAGTGGAGATTCGGCTTTAGCTTTAGGGCATTATTTGTATTGCTGTTGAAATATCAATTTTATTGATGAAATTATAAATAAAATTATTTAAGTTGATGGGTAGTATTTGTACCTCACAACCTGGAGTTTCATCCTTGTTTTCAGGGGTAATAGTCAGCGGAATAATCTTCAACGACTCCGACCTTGAGGTTGAGTACGATATATGTGGTACCAAGAGCAAAACATTAAGTCAAAAGGTTACAAAAGATGCTAATGCCTCTGTTCAAGTGTCAGTAGGCCCTTTGGCTGCCTTTGGAGGCGAAGCCGCTATTGGCGCTAAGTAAAATGTAACTCGTCAGGTTTAATAAGAAGATACAATCGGTCAAGTCTTTATTAAACCACATCACTATTCGACTCAAGGCCTTGTAAATCTCGATTTATCGTAACCAATTTTTTTCTCTATTTCTTACAAGGACAAAGATGGTGAATAAGAGAACTTCCAAATGAATATCCCAGTAACCTGTCGGGGAAGTATTTGCTTCTTAATTACCAGGGATTTGGGATGCTAAAACTTGGATGATGCATAAGTCTAATATTATAAAGCTGAGTTTGATAAAGACTTTGATTTGAGGAAGGGATACAATAAAGATAGACATTGCACACCAGAATTGCCGGAACAGAAAGTGCAAAAGGCGCACGTAAAGGAATTAACACAAGCTCAACATGATCTACAATCCAAAAAATTAGTAAAGTCTTCAGCTCCAAAGCCTAGTTGATTATTAAAACATATTTCATACAAAAATGGTTTGATTGTACGATTGAATTATAAAATTATACTATTCTTGTCTTATTGTGTAATGTATGATTGAAAAAATAGGAAAATTAATTACCAATAAACAAACAAATAAATAAATAGAAATGATTAAACTTAAGAAACTAATTTCCTGCAAGAGGTATGACTGACCTAAGAAGGTTGTAAATAAATAAATAAAATTTGGAATGAATGATAATATAATTTGAATTTTATTCTTTTTAAAATAGGAAATTGTTTCTTTTATTGTTATATTGATGTTCAATTATTTTTACATGTGTTTATCCAATATTTTTAATCGAATTTTATATACATACATCATTCAGGTCATTTTTATCCTTTCATTAATATTTTATTTATGGACTCACTAATTTAAATATGAAAACAAAGTCAGTTCAAGTTATCTTTAAAATGTAAATCCTATTAATTTTATATTTTGATAATATTTATTTTATTTAAACAAATTGAAGTTTTATCGTAAATTCTTATGTCCAAAAATAATCACACTAAGTTTACCCAATTTAAAGGTACTACTTTACTTTTAAATAGTTTGCGTTTTGGGGAGCAAAGCAGTCGGCAAAACTCATCTAACTCGTAAATTATCTGATCACACAACATCCGCAAAGCATCATTCAACAATATCAATCGAGTAATTGTCTAAAATTAACTTATAAAAAGGGATAAAGTATATTTTCTACGATTATCCATCCCTCGATTTACTGAGAATTAATTAATTCTCGTGCTTAAATTAGGCAAATCTTCTCATATTCCTGTTTAAAGACAGTACTAGTTTTGCAGAATTGTTTTAATTTTTGTAAAAAATTACTAAAATATCAGCTGAGAATGCTTTTAACAATCAATGCCTTCTACAGAAAAAATGCCAGATATATTTGGTATATAACAGTTTCGAAGAAAAGGCTGTTGTTCAAAGTGAGAAGCTATTTAAAATACTGGAAGATGAAGTGAAAAAAACAAATGATGAAGTGGAAGTAAAATCATTTCACTGGCGGGCAGTGGATTTCAATGCTCATGAAATAAGAAAGAGTATCTAGCAAATATAAATGATTAAAGCAGCATCATATTTCACATAAAAAGTAACCCAATATAGTTAAAAAATCGACAATCCTCTGAATTAACGAGTATTGAAAAAATCAGGCAGTGAGGCTATAATTCAGAAGTCAAAATAAAAAGATTAATATTTTAGTAAATTAAAACCTCTCGATAGCAATTCCCAAAATTAAAACGGAGTTGAGCTTTATGAAGTGAAAAGCAGTAAAATGAATGATTATCGTGGTTCCAATAGATTTAAATTCAATCCTAATGACGATGATGAGTCAATTGAAGATTAATAAAAATAATCTGATTATCTTGGTAATAAGTTGAATAAAATAAGAAATAAGCCAAAGTAAAATGATGAACTTATCCGAGCAGCCCACAAGAGATAAAGAATCTAACTACTAAAATCATAAATGAATTATATGCAAAATCAAAATAAAAAATATACGCAGTAGCGAGGCACAGGATTAGATTCCAAAACGTGCTCATGCTAAATAATGTGATATGGCCTTACTCTTATATCCAATGAATTAAATATCATCCTTTCTGTTTATTCTTATTTTGTAAATAATCAGATTTATTCAACAATTATGTTCTATCGTTCTGAATTCTTAAAGAGTTCATTGATAGGTTTATCAGCAAACTCTCTTAAATTGAGGAGAGGAAAATGCTGTTGGAGATCAAAATCGCAGTATTTTTGTTAAAAATTGTTTCTGCAGAAACAATCAACAAAGATAAACAGTTTGGATATTTTATCCTTATTTGAAAATCTTCTCAAGATGGAAAGGCCAGATTTTGACATCCTAAATTTGATTTATATCACATTTTTTCCTGGTGTTGGCTCAATGTCTTTGCCAGCCTACTTTATTCTCAGCTTTAGTTTTCCCTCCTAATTTATTATATTTTGCCTTCGAATAGTGGATGTATTATTTTTCTCTATGTATTTTCTCTACAATGAGGCATATATATTATCTTGTTATTATCTTAATTTCCAGTCATTCTATTATTCTTTATCTTTTTGGATAATGAAATCTTCATCTTAATTTCTTTATTAAAATGATTCGATATTGAGTTATTATTTACTGCTTTTAAACTACTGTTTTCTTTCTTTGCTCTATTTTTTTAATTTTTATGATGTATTCTTATTGTTATCATTGCAATAATCGATATACTTGATAATATCATCAATTTATCCTTCTTAAAAATTTATGGGGAGTGAATCTTTTATATCAAAATGCTCCTTCATTGATGGAAAGATCTCTTCTTAAAATTTTGGTTTATTGTATTCAGCTGATTCAAGTTTTATTTATTGCATTGCTTTCTGAGATATGGAGATAATTACCTCTATATTCCAGTTATAGCTAGCAAGAACTGAAGCAGCAACACTTAAATCTTCTATTTCCAAGATATCCGAGAGTTTATAGATGAGATAAAACTGTTACGGCCTCAATTACTTTATATTCATCAATACTTTTTACAATATAAATCGATCAAGACTTTAATATCTTGTCAAAAATAAAATTTTATCGAACTCCATTTTCTATAATTTTCATTAATTTTATTGATATAGAGCCGACTGATTTTTTAATTTATTAATAAAGAATTTAATGCCATTCTTCTTTAATTATACTAAAAATGTTATCAAATGTGAGTTAAGCAAATAAGGGATTGAATACAATTCCTTTGGCTAAATGTGCTTATCTAAAAGGAGGGGATTTCTATAGTTCGTTCGAGAGTTAACTAATGAAAAAAAAGAGTTCTCTTAATACCCTAAAAAGAGAGATCACAAGTCCTTTTATTTCAAATGATAATAAAATGAATTTACCCATTCACGCATTGCTCAAAAAAAGGTCAATCAATGAAAAACTAAATTTGTTGTCATAAGATCAAGTTTAGAAAAAATAGGGAGCTCTGTAATTGAATCCATATTCTGTAAAAAAATTTAAGATTAATCTTTAACCGGAAATTGGGGTAAGCAAAAATGAGACACATCAGATATTCTTTAGGAACAATTTTGAAGATATTTTGCCTCGTCATCTCATTGATAGAAAAAGAAAGATAGATGGAAAATTTGGTAGAAAAACATTTAGGGGAAAATACAATTTTTAAACTATCAACAATTTTGATGCTTAAGGAAAATACTGGACAAGGAGAAACTCAAAGTATGTTAAGACTTTTCTCAATCCTGATATTGTTTCTAAATAAGGCAATTAAAGAAAGGAAAATTAGTAAAACGGTTATTTTGACATAATGAAAACGTAAGAAATGCAACAATCTAAAAATTTCACTGAAAGACCGAACGAATGGTTATAAACTATTAAAATAATCCGTTCGTAGATAGAGAAATACAAGCAAAGCAAACAAAATGGAAAGCATTGTGAAATTATCATTAATCGCATCAATACTGAAAAACTTTGTTTAAATAAGTCTTCCTTTCAGCTTAAAAAAAAGTAAGAGAGTCATATTCTTCCGATAAATTAAATAAAAAAGATAAAATTAAGTTTGAAAAAGAGGCAAACTTAAATAATAAAGAAAAGCGAACCAATATCAGAGAATAGAGAGGAGATAATCTTAGATCCTTGGAGTACGACGGAAATAAAGCCGATAGAAGAATACAATGAGCGTTTATGATTAGATTAATATTATTTTTAGCCATCACTATATCGGATCAAGGTCATAATTATTGAATTGCTTGCCAATTATAAATTATTCACATTGAATTATAATCATGGATCCATAATCATCGTTTTACATTGATAATTTTGTCTAAATTTAACTTTATCTTCGATTTGCTTCATTATGTAAAGGACCTATTCTTCTTGCCCAGGGTAGGAGATCACCTGAACTCCGACTGGGAGTCCTAAGGCTTATTTCATGCTTTTATTAGTAGCTCTTGCACTGGTATCATTAAAATAATCGCCAAACCACAGTTAATCCTCGCGAACAGTTGTAACAGGCACAACTCCAGCAGGATAGTTCATTACACTCCAAAATGGGCTATGTGCTGCCGAGTATGTATATTTCTTAATGATATTAATTTTACCATGCTTTCACCAAGTTTGTAAGCGGGCATGAAGAAGGCAGGCGAAATGATAATATCAATTTTGTGATTTTTTAAATATTCATGGATTTATTTTTGCCAACATCTAGAGTCATAAATAAGATGGAAGTATTGTTTGGGACTCATTTCTTTGAAATGTAAAAGCAACTCTGAAATTCTGAATTCGTATTTTCTGATAATCTAAGTCATATATTAGTTACTAAAGCTATGATCACTTTAAGAAAATACGGAAATTTGGCAAATAAATACGCATTTCTAAATTATATGATAGGCTTTTATCCCTTTCGACCTTCATTCAGAATTTATAACTTACGACTTGAAAACCAAAGCCTCATGAGCATTAAAAATATTTTTTGAATGTGCGGGATTTATATTTCTTTTACAGAATGGCCTTATTTTTCCAGGAGGCTGATAGTTTCATAGATGGCTCTGCGGTTGGTAGGAGAACATTTAGTATGACCGACTATATCGGAGTAGTATCCAATGGTAAACTTTTTATTCTATTTCAATATACTACTTTTAAACGGAGAAAGTTTTAGATACGGATCTTTCAGTCTTCTTGGAATTCCATCATAGTTGGCTCGATTGTACATAAATTGACTCCAGATAATAATGTCCTAAACTGTGTGAGTGATGGGAGTAATTTCTGCTCTAAGAGGAAGTCCAGCCGCATATTTTCCTGTCGATGCATTACCAATATTCGAATATCGATAGTAGGGTTTAATTGTTATTGATCCAGTAAATTAGCAGGGTATTCTCGCGCTGCCAGCAATATCACTTCCTATTCCAATAGGTGAGCAATATCCACCAACAATCCCGCCTTCTCCTCCAGAACTACCACCACATGTCCTTGTTTCGTTCCAAGGATTTTTAGCATATCCTGTAATGTTGTTGTTAGTTTCAATAGTCTTATTGACTTGTGGGACTGTAGTTCTCACGAAAGGTATTAGTCCCATTCTTTTTAGCATAATTACCATTTATGTTTCTTCAGTTGGTATTTCATTGATTGGATAGACATGACCTACATAGCTTATTCTTCCTTTGTAGAGTAGACTCTCTTTTAAACTCACTGGCACTCCAAAAAATGGAGGAAAAGTATTAGTAGGGTCATCTCCATAGCGCCAACATTTTTTATTTGGACTCAGTTTACGAATTCCATCACAATCCTTAGCATATATTAAAGCCTCTTCAAACATCTCGTCCATGACGTAATTATTTCTGACTCCGATGACTGATGCTCTTTCAATGAATGTTAGCATAACTTCTTAAGACGTCACTTTTCTAAGATCCATAAGTTCAGTTAGCTCCGCTGCGCTGGCTCGTTTAATAATATGTTTTTTGTCTTTGCTAATTGAAGAAAAATCAGTTTCGTATCTACTCCTAAAACGATTTATTCTTAGATACAACTCTTCACGAATTTACTGGGCTCTCAGTAATCCTTTTTTCTATTGATCAGACAGCCATAAATTTCCCATTAATATTAATTGAAATTTTTACAACTTTTTTAGAAGCATTCTATGAAGTCATTACTCTAATGGATGACAAAGGAAAGATAGTTTCTGTAGTTCAATCATACAATAAATAGATTGGTAATAATTTCCCCAGTGCTTTAATCAAGCAATATTACAATCATGCCATCCTGCAAACATAATTCAATCATAAAATAAAAAAATTGTTCTATCGAATTAGTTTCGATAATCAACTAGTCTTTGGAGCTGAAGGCTTTAATACTTTTTTGACTTGTTGTTCTTGTGGTAATTCCTTCACGTGCGCCTTTTGCACCTTCATATCTCCAACTTCTGGTGTAGTATCATATTCTTTCTTGTATCCTTTTCTCTTATCAAAGCTTTTATCGAACTCCGCTTTATAATATTAGACTTCTGCCTCATCTAAGCTTTAGCATCCCAAATCCCTGGTAATTAAGAAGCATATGCTTTCCTTGCAGGTGACTGGAATATTTAGTTGGAAGTTCTCTTACTCACCATCTTTGTCCTAGTAAGAAATCGAGAAATAAACTGGTTTTGACAAATCGAGATTTACAAGGCCTTGACTCGAATAGTGATGTGGCTTAACAAAGACTGAACCGATTGTGTCTTCTTCTTAGATTTGACGAGTAATATTTTACTTAGCGCCAACAGCGGCTTCGCCTCCAAAGGCAGCCAAAGGGCCTGCTGACACTTGAACAGAGGCATTAGCATCTTTTGTAACCTTTTGGCTTAATGTTTTGCTCTTGGTACCACATATATCGTACTCAACTTCAAATTCAGAATCATTGAAGACGATTCCGCTGATTATTGGACCTGAAAACAATGATGAAACTCCAGGTTTTGACTCACATAAATTGCCCATCAAACTCAAATAAATTTATTTATAATTTCATCAATAAAATTAAGATTTCAACAGCAATAAAAACAATGTTTTAAAGCTGAAGCCGTATCTCATCTCAATTCAAACAATCAAAATATTAGAGGCATCATTTCCATCATGAGACAAGAATAATATTTTCATTAAATAATAATTCACAATAACTAAAAATTTTCATCTAATTTTAAAGAATTCTATTAAATTCTTCCTCTAATGTAAGTATTTTTATAAAAAAAGTTATTTTATAATTATATTATTTAAAATATTTAATTTGATAAATCATAAATAATGAGAAAGTAATATTCTTAAATTTTCTCTTTTATGAATACTTAATAATTTATAAAAAATAGTGTTCATTTAGATTGTTTACTAGACCTCTAAATCTAAAAACAGCAATTAACAATATAATGTAAAAAATAAATGGGGATTTAATATGGTAGTTAATCTCTAACATTACATAAATAACAAAGATTGTGAAAATGGGATTGTAGAACTTTTCATTTAATCAGATAGAATATAAATTTAAATTTTATAAAATTAATTTAGAAATATTCTATCTCTGACGAATTATATATTTTATATAAAGTTGAATCAAAGAATTCATTTTTATTTATATGTCACTTTAAAGATAAAGCTATAGAGTGATATCATAACTGCATTTTCAATTATCAGTAAATCGTAAGTATGGTTAAAACTGCAGAATAACAAACAAAAAGTCAAATATAATCAACTGATAAAACTGAAGATGATTTTATGAATTACATCACTAGGTAGCGATAATTTGAAAAAATAAATATACAATCATTCTTCAAAAAAGTGAAGCAAAATCAGAAAGCGAAGCAATCTTTAAGATAAAAGCAAATTCATATAAATTTCATAATGCAAAACAAATTCTAAAAGCATAACACGCACAATTTTAAATGCCCAATTTGTCTCTAAATAATGATTGCCCCTGCATTAACAAAATGTGGTCATATCTTCTGTCTTGATTGCTTGTAAAAGTGTTTTAAGTACAACAATACTTGTAGTATTTGCAGAGAAATTTTAAAATTAAATGACTATCAAATTTGCAAAAGTATCGCACTTATTATTGGTGAATTCGTCAGAAATAAGTGTAATATTTGCCAAAAAAGAAATTATCAAAAAAGAGAGAGATAATTTTTGCAAAAGGAAGATGAAAGAGCCATAAGTATCGATATTTCTGTTGGCGATTACGTAGATTATCTTGAATCCGTTGAGAATATAAATTTTTGGAAATAAGGCAAAGTTATTGCTATTGCATCAATCAAAAATGAAAAAATAATAACCATAATGCCATCGAACAATAGTTACAAAAGATTTCAGTTTGCTTCAACATCAAGAAGTTTGACAAGACATAAATATCATGCAATTAATGCATCTTCTCAATATCAGCCAATGATAAGTCGATGGTTGACAACTTATTATTAAATATTTTCCTCACGAGGAATATAAGTAAATAATCTAGAACAATTCATCTAAGTAAATGAGGAAGTACATTGATATTGATATTTATTTTTATTTTTACACTGATAAAAGACTGAGTTCTGAGGGTGGCAGTGAAAACATAGGGGCTTAAGTTAATTTAATTTTTTCATTCAAATGAAATCAATCTTGTTTAAAATTTGATCTTTTATTTATTGGTTTATTTTCCATTCATAATAGTCTCTTAAAAATATGCATTCTTTTGATTATTTATTATTAAAGTGAATTTTCCGTCTTTTTTATAAATTATTACAAAATATTTTTAGATTATTCCACGTATACATTGAATTTAGCTTTAGAACATTATCTTTTGCTGTTGAAATCTTAATTTTATTGATGAAATTATAAATAAATTTATTTGAGTTGATGGGCAGTATTTGTGATGCACAGCCTGGAGCTCCATCATTGTTTTCAGGGGCAACAGTCAGCGGAATAATCTTCAACGACTCTGACTTTGATGTTGAGTATGATATCAGCTCAACCAAGAGCAAAGTAATCAATGAAAAAGTCACAAAGAATGTGAGTGGTAGCGCTAGTGTATCAGCCAACATAGCTAACCCAACCGGCATTGGAGGTAATGTGAAGGCTGCTGCTGACGAACATAACGAGCGTTAAATCTAAGAAGAAGAAACGTAGGCAACTGTCTATGTAAAGCCACACCGTTATTCGACTCAGGGACTTTTAAATCTCCCTCTGTCCAAGCAGCAGTTCATCTCACTTTCGTATTGGAACGACGATTAGGATGTAGAACACCACATCCAAGCGAATATTCTGATCACTTGCAGGGAAAGTGTTTGTTTCATAATCACCAAGGATTTGGGCTGCCAAAGCCTGACTGAGGCAGAAGTCTAATTCTATAAAAAATAGTTCAAGAATGACCTCGATGCGAGAAAGATTTTCAGACCAGAACTGCGCAATAGACAGATGCAAGGGATAGCTTAATGATCATCAAATTCAACTATAGAATAATTGGAATATTGTATTATTGGATGATTGCATTAAAAAATAATTTCTGGCGATCAAGAATCAACGATAGGTATGTAATACGATCACTTGAATATAAAAGTATGTTTAAAAATGCAAATAAAAGACGTTTTAACCTATCTAACTGAAAATAATTGTGACTATATCAAACAAAATCTACAATATATTGAAATTAAAATAAATTGTATTTCTTCTATGAATTTTAATAGTAATAATTTAAATACGATAAGAAAGGCGACTACCAGACATAGCCTCATGTCCTAATATTTTGAAAGAATAATTCAATATTATTATATAGTCAAATATCATTAAATATCACTCCAATTATAGTCACTATTTTAATTTATTTGTAAAAACTAATTTTTCAATTCAAAATGTTTTATGGATGTTCCTCACTAATTTATAGATCCAAAATATCAGAATATATGTATTTAAGGCTGCCTCTTTGTTTATTTTGGTCGAATTTTGACTTCTAAAAGAATAATAATAGAAGGAATAATAGAAAAATCTGCTCGATCTATAAAGAATGATTTCACAACTTTTCTAGGATAGCAAGGTGCCAAAGAGCTAACGTAAAAAATTCATACCTTTCGTCAATTAGCGTGATTTCAAGGGTACCCTTCTCAAGGGTAGAACATCAACTGAGGGTCGACATTCTCTAAATCTTAGCAATAACAAAAACCGAGCAATGATTGAGAATATCAAGAAATCAAGTAAAGAGTACACCTTTGACCAGCAATACTAAAAAATGAGGATAAAACTAAAGAGAATGAAAACAGCCACACGTACTCGAGAATATAATTATGATAAAGAAGTCATCCGATGTTTTGAAACTCTTAACTATGCTAACGCATTTGAAAACAAAATCGAGGATCAAACTTTTTATGTTGATCTCAACCAAGAACTTAATCAGAGAATTGGCTTCATCAAAGCAGATATAGTCAAAGGCCTACAGATCAAAAAGCAAGCAAGGAGATGCAAGACGGTTAAAACTACCAATCTATCAGATGAATTCTAAGAGAAGATGTAAATGCAGGAAAAAGAAAATGTAGCAGTTCCGAGTCCGCAGAAAATAAATCGTAAGATATTTTCATCAATTGGGACCAGATCATAGTATATGGCAGATTTTACTCAAGCAGGCCTCAAGTACAAAAATTTTGTTAAAAGTTCAAAGATAAATCCTTGGAAAAAATGGTATGCAAAATAAAAAATCTAACTTTTTCCTGGAGAGAAGATCACAGCTAAAAAATTACAGAAATCAATTTATTGATTTTACAGTTGTGCATTGATTGTGACCTTACATTTATATTTTTATTGGTAAATTCAAAGAGAAAGACATTTTAAAACTGAAAAATTCTAACTTCTATTGAAATTATTAAAAATAATGATGAATGAGTTAAATATAATAAATTAATCAAATACACCATAAAGAATTCTCAATATATAGTACATCAAATGATCGAAAAATAAACCATAGCATAATAAGAAAAGATCTCATTATATTATCTCAATATCGTATTTCATATTTTGTTAATTTTAAATTAATCTGTTAATATTTGCCTCTAAATTCCGATGTCTTTTGCAAAAATAAAATTTGTGTTGTGATTGAAGCCTTCCTCTTATTGGCAATATTTATATCAG
>Ga0302268_1000374_pt1 | contig 28116 bp, 25 predicted proteins | sample III_Bog_E2_1_FD_194554 | JGI IMG/M metagenome (GOLD analysis project Ga0302268, IMG submission 194554) | Peat permafrost microbial communities from Stordalen Mire near Abisko, Sweden - III_Bog_E2_1 | ecosystem: Environmental > Terrestrial > Soil > Wetlands > Peat | place: Sweden: Abisko... | reverse complement strand
AATGGGAAGGCCGGGCTCTCCGGCGATATGGCGCTGCGGATGGAGAAGGCGTTTGGCGTGAAGATGGATACGCTGATGCGGATGGCTGCGGCGTATGAGATTGCGCAGACGCGGAAGCGGGAGAAGTTGATTCGGGTGGGGCGGGTTTGCGCGGCTTGAGGTGGGAGTAGTCAACTCAGGTCCCGCACACCTTCCGCGCTTGTCTACCAGACTTTGGCCAGGTAATCGAGGCTTTGGCGATAGTCTTCGTGTTCGATGCGGCTGCGCACGCCGAATTCCTTGAGAGCGGTCATCATTTGGCCGACAGGAAGGCCGGCAACCTCAGCCGCGCGGCCGAGGGAGGCTTCGCCCTTCTTGTACTTTTCGACGGCGAGCAGGACGCGGCCTCGTGTGACCAGGTCGCGAACGGCTTTAGACAGATCGCTAGATTCTTCGCGAGTCAGGCTAGTAAGAAACTTGTAGTTGTCCTGGTCCATGCGGATGCTCATTGTTCTGGTCATGGTGCTGCCTCCAATCGTTGTAACGCATCGTCGAGAATTGATTTCCGATAGCGGCCGTAGCGGGCGAGAGCCGAAAGCCGGAAGCGCGCGTCGTCGAGCCCTATGAGTCCCTTTTGCCTGCTGCGAACAAGCAAGCCGATTGCGGTTGTGAAAGGAAGTCCAAGGAGTTTGCAGGCGTCGATGCCGACCCGGTCATCAATTCCGACGATCCGCGCCTTCTCTTCCAGTGCGAGGGCGATGGCTTCAGCTTCTCCCCTTCCCATATTGAAATCCGCAACCAACTTGGTAATCAGTTTTCCGTTTCGTACTTTGCGAACTTTGATCTTAGCTTCGTCCAACGCCTTACGAATGATGAGAGCGTCCAATGTTTTTGTCGCGCCACAGCACTCTTCCTCAACTGCCTTGGGAATCGCGACTTCCATGGCAATGTCGTTCAGAAAGGGATGTAGCAGTTCAATCTTTGCGGTGAGGATCAGCGTGGATGAGTCAAAGACGAACATTATTACAAATTATTACAAATGCAATTATAGATGAAGCGAGGGCTGATTCCAAGCCCCAACGCAGAGGGAATTTGAATTTGTGAAATCCCGGGCCTCAGAAGCGAGATCTGGGGCACCCGGCAGACTTCGTGTGCGGGCCGCTGGTGAGGAACGACCTTACTTTGGTTGAGCTAGGGAGATCATATAGACAAATTCCTGGTGGTAGGCGAATGCGAACGGGACGAGACAGAGCGCGATCACGACCGCGAGGGTCAACGATTTCTCGCGAACCCATTCAGGCCCCTCGCCGGCCAGGAGCCAGAAAGGCGCGGTCAGCAGCAGGGCCAGGAGGGCGAGAGAGAAGAGCTCGCACAGAACCAGCCGGCGGGAGATCGCGCCTGCTATCTCTCCGGTCGGAATGCTGCCTAATCTCTCCTGCGCTTCGCCCTTTCGGGAGTTGTCGCAGATGAGCATGATCACGTCCAGGGTCCGCTCAAAGAACCACAACAACGCCATCGTCGCGAGAGCGGAGATCGCCGTGAGGAAAAACACGATGCGAGGCGCCAGCTTGTTGCCGCGTTCGCTCGGTTCAGTTAGCTCATCGCGTTGTTCGTCGCGCCGTTCGCGAATCGCTTGAAAGATAAGCAGCGCTACAACGCAGCCGATACTGAGAGAAATTGCGGTGGTGAAAGACCCGGTTGTGGCAGCCATCGATCCTGCCACATTGCGCACGCCGGCACGCTGTTGGGTGGCAATCTGCTGGAATGCCATGAGGATTCCGAAAGTGCCGATCAACACCTGGACAACGATTGAAACCAGGGCAAGTGGGACGCCCGGAAGGACGGCAGACATACGAAGCCGGCGCGGACCGAACCATAAAAAGGCGACGAGCGCCAGGGTGAGAACCGGCCCGACAAATGCCAGGAAGAAAGTGACGGGTGGGAAGTTTGCGACCGAGTCCATTGCGCCGTTCATTTTCGAGCCTCCAGGAACTGCGGTGAGACGCCGCGCCAGTTCCCAATGGAGCGGACAGGAGTTTTAACGGAAAAGTCCTTACAAGCTGGGTTGGCAGGATTGTTTTACTTTGCCGAATTATATCTTGGGGTTGCTCTATGGCAACGAAGAGCCCCGTCAGTCCTTGTAAGACATTTGTCTTACATCAGCCTTTTACGGATAAGGTCGAGGGCTTGGGTGGTGGCCCACTCTCTTACCCGCTGGCGGTCGCCGCGCGGCGTTTCATAGCGTCCCTACAGGACGCAGGCGTGAGGTGGGCGGTTTCCCAGGGTTGCGCTGCGCTTACCCTGGGCTATTTTCGTGTTCTCCCTACGGGAGACAAAGCGGGCGGAGCATAATTGGTTCCGATGTGAGCGGGGATTGAGAGAGTTTTCGGGGCTGAAGCCGATGTCGATTGTGTTGGGTTTTCCTGGGGGTTGAAACCCCCGGCTCCTTCCATCGCGGCGCTTGAGCGCGCCGCACGGCTAAATAAGCTGCGGAAAAAGGCCAATTTTCATTCAATGCGGACAAGAAGAGATCCCGCAGGGGCTGAAGCCCCCATTTTTAATAGCTTTATCGGCACGACTGAAGTCGTGCCCTGTTACAAAGCCTTCCAGAATTGAGTTTTTCCGCAGCCTGTAAAGCCCGCAGTCACTTTTGGGCGTTGCGGCGCGGCTAAAGCCGCACCCTGATACAAAGCTCGTGGATTTGTCTTACATCAGTCTTTTACGGATAAGGTCGAGGGCCTGGGTGGTGGCCCATTCTCTGACTCTTTGGCGGTCGCCGCGGAAGTTTTTCTCCAGCACTTCGGTCTTGTGGGCGTCGCTCAGCGCTATGTAGACCAGGCCGGCGGGCTTGTTTTCTGTCGCGCCCGCGGGGCCGGCTATGCCGGTAACTCCCAATCCCAAGGTCGCCCCGGTGCGGGTGCGGATGCCGTTGGCTAACGCTTCGGCTACCTCTTGAGAAACAGCTCCGTGCTGGAGGATGAGGCTGGCGGGGACCTGGGCGAAGGCGGTCTTTAACGCGTCGGCATAGACGACTGCGCCGCCGAGGAAGCTGCGCGATGCGCCGGGGACGGCGGTAATGCGCTCGGAGATCAGGCCTCCAGTGCAGCTTTCGGCTACGGCCAGGGTGGACTGGCGGAGGCCGAGGTAGTAGAGGACGATCTGGGCGAGGGAGTCGGAGGATTCGCCGCCGGAGGAGTAGAGCCAGTCCTCTAAAGCTTCTTCCATTTTGCCGGCCAGCTCGTCTACGCGTTGCTGCGCAACTTCTATTTTGGATTTGGAGCAGATGAGGGTGAGCTGGATGTCGCCGGCGTGGGCGAGGATGGTGGTTTCAACGTCTTTGTACTGGGTGTAGACGGGGGCGAGGATCTTGTCGGCCTGGGACTCGGGAATCATGGCGGCGCGGAGGGTGCGCTTGGCGATGTGCCGCTCGGGGACGAGTTGGCGCAGGCGGGGCAGGCATTCCAAGTCAAAAAGCGGGCGGCACTCGGAGGGCGGGCCGGGGACGAGCATGATGAGTTTGCGATAGCCGGAGAAGGTGACGTCAAGCCACTGGCCTGGGGCAGAGCCGTTGGGATTGGGCAGGATGGTTGCGCCCTGAAGGACGTCGGCCTGCTTGAGGTTGTTGGAGGGCATGGAGATGCGCCACTGGGCGGCGCGGGTGTGGAGGGCGGCGATGAGCTGGGCGTCGCGGCGGAGGGTGAGGGTGAGCGCCTCGGCGACGGCTTCGCGGGTGAGGTCGTCTTCCGTGGGGCCGAGGCCGCCCATGATGGCCAGGATGTCAACGCGGCCGAGGGCGGTGCGGATGGCGGAGACGAGGTCGCGCTGGCGGTCGCCGACGATGGTCTTGAAGGCCACGGAGACGCCGATTTCATTGAGCTTCTCAGTGAGATAGAGGGAGTTGGTGTCCTGACGCCAGGGGGTGAGCATCTCGGAGCCAACGGCGATGATTTCGGATTTCATAAGGGCAGGGGTCAGAGATCAGGGGTCAGGGGTCAGGTGATCCTGAACTCCAACTGTATACAGATTACAGGTTTCAGGTGACAGATTGCAGATGACAGGTTACAGGTGACAGAACGCAGTGAAGGCTTTGCTGTCATCTGCAATCTGTAACCTGTCATCTGATTTAAAACAGCGTGAGGCCTTCTACGCCGAGGTCTACGGAATACACGGCGCCGTTGGGTTCTTGGGAGCCCTGGAAGTTGGCGGCGAGGATGGTGGTGCCGAGGGGGGAAAAGGCTACGCCGACGAGGTTGTTGCCGGCGACGACGAGAGTGGCTTCGCCCGCGGGGGTGACGCGGATGAGGCCGCGGCGGCCGTGAAGGCAGGCGGTGACGTAGACGTCGCCGTCTTTGGAGAGGGCGAGGCCTTGCGGGCGGCCGAGTCCGCGGAACCAGGGGCGGGTTTCTCCGTGGGTGTTGACGGCCCAGATGGCGTCGTTGGAGGAGAGCGTGGGGCCGGTGACGTAGAGGGTTCCTTCGGCGTCGGCGGCGAGGTGGTAGGCGGATACGGACGGCTCCAGGGTGGCGTAGACGAAGATGCGGCGCTGTGGATCGATCTTGAAGATGGTGCCGCTGCGGTCACCGACGAAGAGGTTGCCGTCGCGATCGAAGGCGGCCCCGGTGGCGACGCCCATGCCCTCGGCGTAGACGGTGGATTCGCCCGCGGCGTCGATGCGGTAGACGTTGCCCTCGGCGCGAGAGGTGACGAAGAGGTCGCCGTCGGGATTGAAGGCCAGGCCGGTGGCGTTGAGGATGCCGGTGACGAAGGGGGTTCCGCGGCCGTCGGGGGAGACGCGGACGACGGAGACGGGGGTCATTTTGCCGCGCGGGCCGGAGATGGTGGCGTAGACCATGCCGGATTTGCTGACGGCGGGGCTGGTGACGGGATGAAGTCCCTCGGAAAGCTGGCGGGCGATGCGCAGGGGCGCGGCGTTGCTGGCTCCGGAGGGGTTGCGGACCTCGACGAGGCCGGTGGTGGAGAGCTCGGGAACGCGGAGGGCGATGCGCTCAGGGCGGCTCATGAGGACGTGGGCTGGGTGGCCGTCGACCAGGACGGCGGGCGGGCCGAAGCTGAGCGGGCCGAGATGTGCGCCGATCAGCTCGATTTCGCCGAAGGGGAGAGCGGCGGCGGGAACGATGTCGTCGATGCGGGGCTCGGGGAGGATTTCAGGGACGGATTGGGTTCGGGGGCGGGGCATGATTTTCCTGGATGTTGCGGTTGATGCGGAGCGGAACGAAAAGCAACCGCAGGTTCTTCGACTCCCTCCGCTTCGGTCAGAATGACCGGGTTTGTTTTGCTATGAACTTTTGGGAAAACAGAAGCAGATCCTTCGACTCACCACCCCCGAGCTGAAAGGCGTTCGGGGCCCCTTTCGCTGAGGATGGCAGTTTTTTTGTTCTCCTATCGACCTTGCTGCTGAAGACTTTGATCCGGATTCAGTGAATCCAGATGCGTAAGACAGATGCTACACCCAAAGCATACAGGCCGGCGGCGACGTCATCGAGTACGATGCCCCAGCCCTCGGGGAGGTTTTCAAGCCGGCGGATGGGAAAGGGCTTGGTGATGTCGAAGAGACGAAAGAGGATGAGGGCGAGGAGAGCTCCGCGCCAATTGGCCGGCATGAAGAGGAGCGTGATGGCCTGGCCGGCGACCTCGTCGATGACTACGAATTGAGGGTCTTTTCGGCCGGATTCGCGGGCAACGATGGTGGCGGCGGGGATGCCGAGGAAAAGCGCGAAGGCGATGAGGAGAAAAAGGCCGTAGAGAAGGATTTGCGGAGTGGGGTGGGCGGCCCAGGCGAACAGAGCCCAGAGCAGGACGGTGGCGACGGAGCCCCAGGTGCCGGGGCCGGGTTTGCCGAAGCCGGCGCCGAAGAAGGTGGCGATGGTCCAGGCCCAGTACTTCGTACCGTTCTGGTTTTGGACGGGGACTGGCGAAGTGGCCTTACTCGTCATGGGAGTCGCCGAGTTTGCTTTGGCCGCCGCCGAAGGCGCCGAGGTCTTCAAGGACGTCGGGGTCGAGGATGGGGGAGCTGATTTTGTAGACGCCGGAGGCCCACTTGCCGAGGTCGATCTTGCGGCAGCGATCACTGCAGAAGGGGAAGTCCTCCCCGTCGAAGGTGACGAGTTCGCCGCAACTGGGGCAGCGGAGGAGTTTGGCGGATTTTTTCCTGGGTGCCATCGCAGTTTCCCGTTAAAAATCACGGGCTCATGCCGATGATAACGCGTGCGGGGCGGGGATGGTGGGCTGGAATGGGACTCAGCGGAGGGCGGCGGGTAGCCGAGAAGTTGTGTCCCGCGGTTTGTCCGACGCGGGCCACGGGATGACGCGCGAGGCTTGCTGATCGTGCGACAACTCCTTCGCTCCCTTGATGTTGAAGTCTTGGAAAAAACCGGCGCAGACCGACTGAACCTGCTGACTGAATGCGCGCTTTTTTCTGGCCCTGTGGCGATGAGTGCGCTTGATGGAGGCAAGCGGCTTGTGAGCCAGGGGAAGCGAGGATGAGAAAAGACCGGTCTCATCGCGGGGCAGACCGAGTTCCGCGAAGAGGTCGTCGTAGGATGTCTTGAATGCCATATCGGCGTCCGGTTTATAAGAGGTCTGCCGGTCAGCGGGAATTGCGGAGACCTGCTGAATGCCGAAGGCTTCCGCAATGCCCTGGAATGCGGCGAAAAGCAGTCGGGCTGGGGCAACATCATGGAGAGCGCGGGTGGCGTTGCTGATTTTGGGATAGCGGCCCTTGACGCCTTGCATGCGCGTGATCAGGAGCACCTCAGGCGCGTGGGACCTGAGCACCGATCCGGGGACGATGGTGAAGGCGACCACGAAGACAATATCGCCATCCACCCGCAGGCGGAGGGAGAGTTCGCCCTCGTTGTCATAGGGGCGAGAGAGGCCCAGCGTGAGGACAAAGCGGCCGCCTTCCTCATGAAAAGTGTGCAGCGTGACTTCTTCCTCAAGGATCTGGCGCAGTATGTTGGGAGGCAGCAGCGCGTGCAGACGGGTGTAGTGATGAAGGAAGCAGGCGGCGCACTCGGAGACTGAAAGACCGCGGGCCAGGTATTCGCCGGTGAGGAATTTGAAGGCGAAACGCGGATTGCGTTGCACCGTTTCAGAGAGAGCCGGAACCTTGGAGAGAAATGCGAGGATGGCACGGACATTCTTGACGTGGAAGAGGGCGCGCAAAGCCCATACGCCGAGACGAAATGGGGTAGGAGGCACGGTCTCGGACGGAACGATGTAGGTAGGAGTCTGCACTCGGCCGGGGGCCGGGGCGGTGGAAACCTGGGTTCCATGATCAAAGTTCACAGCCCGGGACATCGCTTGCCCTCGGATTCATCGTTGCGGGGCCATAACTCCGACATGGCGCCAGGGTTAAAACCGTACATGGGAATCTGTACCGCAGTACCTGAACCTATGCAAGTATGACAAGTGTGAGTGGAGATGACAATGCTGCAATCGTGCGGGACTCATGGTTGTTTGGTAACCGCGATTAGGTTACCAGGCACGAAAAGACCCATTGAACCCGTGCGGCTGCTTAGAACTACAGTGGTACTTCGTTGGGACGCCGCAAAGGGACGAGAGCCCGGGCCTGAACAGGTTGCGGAAAAAGGCCTGTTTCTGTCCTGATCTTCCCAAAAGCAGTCCCGCAAGGGCTAAAGCGTCTGCGTGAGAGCCAGCGCTTAGGCAGCATGAATTTGTAATTCATCGTGGCTGTAGCGTGGACCGGGAGGTCCACGCTACAGCCGGCCGGGAGGCCGGCGCTAATTACGAAGTCACGCGGTCACGGTGCCAGCGATTTCCGCAACGGGCTGTGCTCATCGATTCGATTCGGCAAAATTCGTTGTATTCAATGCGAGTTCTCACGCAGACTCCTCAAGGCCCCTGTTCCCTCCGGAAAACCATCTCCAACTGCAGTATTAGAGGGCGGCGGAGGTGATGCGGGCGACTACGTCGTACTCATGGGCTTCGGTGATCTGGGCATTGTAGAAGCGGCCGGGCTCCAGGGTTTCCAACGTGCCGAAGTCGTTGATGTAGACTTTGCCGTCGATCTCCGGGGCGTGGAACTGGGTGCGGCCTTCCCAGAGGAGCGGGGTTTCTTCGCTTTCGCCTTCGGCGAGGACAATGAGCTCGCGGCCGATCCATTGCTGCTTGGCCTGTTTGCTGATCTTCTGCTGCAGCTTCATCAGGCGGCGCTTGCGGGCTTCAATGGTGCGCTTGGGGACTTTCTCGTTGAAGGAGAATGCGCCGGAGCCTTCTTCATCGGAGTAGCTGAAGACACCTAGCCAGTCGAATTTGGCTTCGGTGATGAACTCTTCGAGGATTTCAATGTCGCGCACGGTCTCACCGGGGAAGCCGACGATGAAGCTGGTGCGGAGAGCGATGCCGGGAACTGCGGCGCGGACTTTTTCGATGGTCTTGAGGAAGATGTCTGCGCCTGCGCCGCGTTTCATGGTCTTGAGGACCGAGGGCGATGCGTGTTGCAGAGGGACGTCGAGATATTTGCAGATGTTGTCGTGACGGGCGATGGTGTCGAGGAGCTTGCCGGTGATGCGGTTGGGGTAGGCGTAGAGGAAGCGGAGCCAGCGGAGCCCTTCTATTTTGGCGAGGGCGTCGAGGAGGGCGGCGAGGCCGTCTTTGAGGCCGAGATCTTCGCCGTAGCAGGTGGTGTCCTGGCCGATGAGGGTGATCTCGCGGACGCCGCGTGCGACGAGGGACTGGGCTTCGGCGACGACGGATTCAAAGCGGCGTGAGCGGAATTTGCCGCGCAGGTTGGGGATGACGCAGAAGGTGCAGGGGTGGTCGCAGCCCTCGGCGATTTTGATGTAGGCCGAGGATTTGGGGGTGGTTAAAAAGCGCGGGGTGTTTTCGTCGTAGAGATAGGTGGGCAGGAGGTGGGTTGCGCCTTGCCAGTCGTCGCGGGTGAAGCGGCCCTGGCGTTCGCGGAGGTTGCCCTCGGGGCGGTAGGCGATTTCGGATTTATGGGTTGCGGCGCGGGATTCGAGGCCGGGTCGGACCGTCGCAGGCGAGTCTCCCGAGAGGCGTTCCTCAGGGGCTAAAGCCCCAGTCATTTCATCCGCCTCAATGCCAGGGCTGAAGCCCTGGCCTACCGCCCGGACCTCGGCGGCTTGCGCGGTGGTGAGGATGGTGAAGGGCGAGTTGGACGCGGGCGCTGAGGTTATGCTGAGGCCGGCGGCTTCGAGAATGGATTCGAGTTCGCCGGTGCCGACAACGGCGTCGACTTCAGGGATGCTCTTGCGGATGTCGTCGCGATAGCGCTCGACGAGGCAGCCGGCGACGATGAGCTTCTTGGCCGATCCGGAGGTCTTGTGCCGGGCCATCTCAAGGATGGTGTCGACGGATTCCTGCTTGGCGGTGTCAATGAACGAGCAGGTGTTGACAACCAGGATGTCCGCTTTGTCGACGTCAGAGGTGAGGCGCGCGCCGGCGCGATCGAGCAGGCCCATCATGACCTCGGAATCGACGAGGTTTTTGGGGCAGCCTAACGAAATAAAGCCCACGGAAGGGGCCGTGGGTGGGGAAATTTTGGTCACTTCTTCATTGTACCGGGGATTGGGTTTTCCGGTTAGTGTTGCGCCTCGCGCTTGAAATAGTGGAAGACGCCCATCCAGCTTCCGCAATAGAGCCAGCCATCGGTCTCCAGTTCCTTGCGATGCACAGCGGTGAGCAGGCCCTTGACGCGCTCGTAGGTCCAGGCGCTGTGCAGCTTGGGGTTGCTGGGGCGGCGAAATTGCAGCGCGTTGACGCCGAAACCGATCATCTCCCAGCCATCGGCTCCCATGCGGGCGAGAATCGCGACCTCATTGAAGGCGGTGGCGGCGCGGGTTTTGTGCTCCCATGGCTCGCCGAGCGCAGCCATTTTTTCGTCGAGGTCGACACGGAAGATGGACTCGACGGGCTGATTGAAGAGCCACGAGACACGCATGGCGAGAGCCAGGCCGGGATCGGATTTGGCGAGTTCGAGGGCGTTCACGGTCTGGCGTGAGACGGAAAGCTGCTCGGCCAGTTGGGCCTGCGACCAGCCGCGTTCGGCGCGCAGTGCGGCTACACAGTTCTTCATTGTGTGTCCGCCGCGCCCGTGCCCGCGAGCATCACCAGGGAGGCGATTGAGGCGGCCGCGATGACGATGCCAAATCCGATGAAGAATCCGCGCGTGAAATCGACGCTGGCGAAGGGGAATGCGAAGCGAACGGTATGCGAAAGGGTGAGGCACAAGACGCTGAGGGAAGTGCCGACAGTGGAGAGTGCGATTTTCTGGTTACGGTGCATGATGGATCTCCGATTGCGCCCAGCCGCCGGGCGAAGCGCTTGAAGAAGGCGGCGGGCAACTGAAAGCAGACTAAGTCAATCTATAGCGACTTGTCAAGTTTAGCATACATGTATGTTTTATTCGTCAGAGGTAAGCGCGGAACGGGTTGCAAGCAAGTGCCTTGCGGTGCAATTTTGCCGCAGGAGTTCAGTCGGTGCTATTGTTCGTTGTATGTTACCGGGACTCGTGATTGCTGCCTGCTGGGTTGCGCTGGTGGCGTATTGGAACATCAGCGGGCGGGGAGTGAAGCCGGCTGCCGAGCGGCAGGATTGGCAGGGACGGTTGGCGCGGCTGCCGGTTTGGCTGGGCTACATTGCGCTGCTGGTTGCAGGCGTGTATCCGCTGGGGCCGCGGCTGATTCCGCGTACCGATCTGACCGAATGGCTGGGCGTGGGGATTTGCGCGCTGGGGTTGATTTTGGCCGTCTGGGCGCGCAAGACGCTGGGGGCGGAATGGAGCCAGGACGTCGAGCTGAAACAGGGGCACAGGCTGGTGACGACCGGGCCGTACAGGTTTGTGCGGCATCCGATTTATACGTGCCATTTGGTGATGGGGCTGGGGACGGCGATCACGTTTGGCCGGATTGCCGGATTCGCGGGGTGTTTGCTCTTCTTTATTGGGTTCTGGATCAAGCTGGGGCAGGAGGAAGAACTGCTGGTGCGGCATTTTCCGGAGGAGTATCCGGCTTATAAGCGGCGGGTGAAGGCGCTGGCGCCGTTTTTGTTTTAGGGGTTGACGGCGGCGCGGAGCCGCTTGTTCTCGGCTTCGAGGAACTCCAGGCGGGAGGGCATCGGGGTGAGGATCTTCGCCAGTTCCTCTTCGGAGTAGCGCGGGGTGATGTGCTGCTGGCAGTTCCAGTCGAAGGCTTCGACATGGATAACGATCGCTCGTTCAGCGGGAGTTTTTTCGCCCGGGACGCGGAGGGTTTCGAGGATTTTCTCTGCTTCGGCGTCGCCTTCAAGGAAGCGGACGCGGCCTAGAACCTTGAGGCGGCTTTGCGATGGGTAGTCCATGAAGAAGAGGGCTGCGCGGTCGTCGTGTTCGAGGTTGCCGCGGCTGATGTACTGCTTGTTGCCGCGCAGGTCGGCGAAGGCAATGGTCTGGGGATCGAGGACGTGGAGGAAGCCTTTGGCGCCGCCGCGGTATTGGATGTAGGGCCAGCCGGTTTCGGAGACGGACGCCATGTAGAAGCCGTCGCGCTGGGCGATGAAATCCTGCTTGTCGGGGCCGAGACGGTTGCCGAGGTCGTCGGAATGCTCCGCTCGTTCGTACAGATGCCGGCTGCCGTGCAGTTGCTGTTGTTGCTTGACGAGCGTGGTGAATGCGATTTCTGCGAAGCGGCGGCCCATGGGGTTTCCCGGAATGCTCAGGTGTTAATTGGATGAAGAGAGAGATGAATTCGGTTCAGGATTGGGCTGGCGCAGCTGCATGAGCTGCTGGACCGTTTGAGTTTTGAGGCACGGGCCGAGGACACACACTTTTCAACTATAGCGGTTTCAGGATTGCCGTACCCAAAGGGAATACACTCAAGTCGACGCGACCCCAAGGAGCGGCGACCTCGCAGTAGTGCAGATAGGGTATACCTATCCTGAAACCGCTCTAGAAGTGGAGTGCAAGACTTTTTAGCCGCCAGATTTCATGGATGGTAGCGCCAAAGGTCATTCAATGTTGTTGATCCTCCGTTCGCAGGAGTGATCAGTCCCCAGCCAGCGAATATCCAGAAATCGCCGCTTGGGTCAACCCACGCGGCTGAGTTATAGCGGCCTCCGGGTATGTTCGCAGAGGCGGGGGTACCTTCGACGCCGTAGGTGCCTCCTTGAGAAGAAAGGTCGCTTCCGCTGACCCAGGTCCATTCATTTGCGGCGACATTGAATTTCCAGAGATCATTTAAGGGGCCGTATCCGAAGTATCCGGTCGAATCGAGGCCGTCACCTCCAAATAGCCAGAAGTTACCTTCGCTATCGGTCCATCCGGCCGAATCTTCCCGGCCACCCGGGGTGTTGCCGGACGCCGCGACGCCTTGCGTGCCATAGACCGCGGTCGGAGGGAATAAATCTCCCGGTCCGTTGTATGTCCCCCCGGCTGCACCGGCCATCCATGTCCATAATTCGGTGGTTGGATCAAATTTCCAGAGGTCGTTCAGAACGTTTTGGCCGACTTGGCCGTCGGGCCCAATGGCGCCTGAGCCGAATCCGCCGAAGAGCCACAGATTTCCGCTTGTGTCGATCCAACTGGTGGAACTGAACCGGGCTCCTGGAATGTTACCTTGTGCTGGAACGCCGAGACTTCCGTAGACGCCTGCTCCAACTGTTCCGCCCCCAGCAACATCGCCTGGGCCGTTGACCCAGGTCCATTCACCCGTCGAGGGGGTGAATTCCCATAGATTGTCGAGGGCGTAAAGGCCGCCATTCAGGTCGGGACCATTGCCGCCAAATATCCAGATGTTGTTGTTCTTGTCAATCCAGCCAATCGCTTTCTGGAGGCCCGGCGGTACATTTGCCGCCGAGGGAGTGCCTTGTGTGCCGTAGATGCCCATTTGCGCTGCCGGATTCGAACCTACGATGCTGCTACCGCTCATCCATGTCCATTTCTTGCTGGTGGGGTTGAACTCCCAGAGGTCGTTTAGAAAGCCAACAACTCCGGTCGAATCGAAGCCGACGCCCCCAAAGAGCCAGAAATTGCCGGCGCTGTCGGTGAAGCTCAGCGGCAATTCTCTTCCACCCGGGACGTTGCTTGGGGCAGCCGTCCCCTTTGTGCCGTATATTCCGGACTGGCCGTAAACGACATAGAGGCCATCATAATTTGTTCCTCCTGTGTTGCTGCCGCCTACCCAAGTCCACTCGTTTGTGGAAGCGGTGTATTCCCACAGGTCGTTAAGGAACGAGTCATTGACATTGGCATCAAGACCCTGTCCGCCAAAGAGCCAAAGGTTGCCGCTTTTGTCTGTCCAGGAGGCCGAGGAATTGCGACCGCCTGGCACAGTGCCTGCTCCCTTGCCGTTGTAGGGTATTGGAGTGCCCTGCGTTCCATACCATGGATCGGAGTTATACGGCTCCGACCCGGGTCCAGCCCAGCCGTAGGGCGTCGGGTCATCAGCTTCTGCACCCCTCACCCATGTCCACTGGTTGGTTGTGCTTGGGGTAGGGGTAGGGGTCGGCGTCGGGGTTGGGTTAGGTGAACTGCCTGCGCCGCCGCAACCTGTGGCCAAAGAGATGGTCGCAAGGCCAATGCAAAGTCCCAACCAGGCGAAATAAGATTGCCGCGCAGCCATAGGCGTCTCCAAAGTGCCCAACAAAATCTGAGCCTCAGTCAAGAAGAATGTCTTTCTGAGTTGTCGGAATTATAGAGCAAGAGTAGATCAGGCTAGTGGAGATTGGTGATCTTATTTCAGCGAGAATCTCCGAATTTTGCATGAGAGCTTGATGGGATTTGGGTTCGGAAGCGTACATTGCCCTTCCGCGATGTGATGGTAAAATCAATCAGTGCCGGGTCCTACGCGACGTAATCCCGCCAACCCCGCCAGGTCCGGAAGGAAGCAACGGTAACGGGCTAGTGCGTGTGCAGTGGGTCACCCGGTACTTTTTATGCTCAGGGATCAGGGGTCAGGGATCAAAAACCGGCCGGCTAACCCTGTGCTAGGAGAAATGCATTGAGCCTTACCGTTCGCCCTATCGTGGGCCGGCGCGCGAAGATTTCGGCGCTTGGCACCTACGTCCCTCCTCAAGTGCTTACGAATAAAGACCTGGAAAAGATCGTCGATACCAACGACGAGTGGATCATGTCGCGCACCGGCATCAAGGAGCGGCATGTGCTGGCCAAGGGGCTGGGCGTGAGCGACATCTGCGTGGAGGCGGCGAAGAAGTGCCTGGGGGCGCGGGGGATTGCCGCCGACAAGATTGGCGAGTTCGGGATTGAGGTCATTATTGTGGGCACGGTGACGCCGGACATGATGTTTCCCTCGACGGCGTGCCTGGTGCAGGACAAGTTGGGCGCAGCGGGGGCGTGGGGATTCGACGTGTCGGCGGGCTGCTCGGGATTTGTGTTTGCGCTGCAGGCGGGCGTGAAGCTGGTGGAGAGCGGAGCGCACAAGAAGGTGCTGGTATGCGGCGCGGATGCGAATACACGCATGACCGATTACACCGACCGTACGACGTGCGTGCTGTTTGGCGATGGCGGCGGGGCTGTGCTGATTGAGCCGGCGGAAGAGGGCGAGATCGGGTTCATCGACTACATTCACGAGATTGACGGGGCAGGCGGGGTGAGCCTGAATTTGAAGGGCGGCGGGAGCCTGAATCCATCGAGCCACGAGACGGTGGACAAGAAGATGCATTACATCTTTCAGGATGGGCCGGCTGTCTACAAGTTTGCGGTGCGCAAGATGGCCGAGACGACGGCGAAGCTGCTGGAGCGCAATGGCGTGACCGGCGCGGACCTGGGCTGTTTTATTCCGCACCAGGCGAATAAGCGGATTATTACGGCCACGGCGGACAGGCTGGGAATGGACCCGGAGCGGGTGATCATCAATATTGAGAAGTATGGGAATACGTCGGCGGGGACGATTCCGCTGGCGATGGAGACGGCCGTGGAAGAGGGCAAGTTGAAGAAGGGCGACCTGGTGCTGATTGCGGCGGTGGGTGCGGGATTTACGGTGGGGGCGGCGCTGCTGCGGTGGGAGATTTGAGAAGCAGCGGCGCTTCGCGCCAGTTAGCGGGTTAGCGGCGCTGCGCGCCTGTTAGCGGAGTTAGCAAATGCCTGGGCCGATTCGCTTTGCGAGTCGGCCTTTTGATTTTTGCTACATACCCACGTTTGGAAACTTATATTCGGGCAGGATGCCGAGGGCGGCGGCGGTGCGGAAGAAGAGGCGCATGCCTTCAATACATTCTTCGTCGAGAACGTAGTGGATGTTGGTGGTGAGATAGCTGCGGATGGTTTTTTCAGGGATGGGGAGTTTCTTTGACCATTCGTGGACCAGGGTTTCTATGTTTTCGAGACCGTGGATGCGGGATTGGATGAGGTCGTGGGAGATTTGATCGAGTGAGGCGGGGACAAAGGGACTAGGGACTGAGGGACTAGGGACTGAGGGACCCGCGAGTGCCCAGACTGCTGAAACGAAGGGTTGGCCGGTTAGGGTGACCCATTCTTCGGCGAGGTCGTGGTAGACCAACTCTTCACTTGTGCGCTCGAAGCGGTTGGCCTGCTCTTCGAGAGCCATCAGGGCGGGGTCGCCGATGAGGATGGCGGCGTCGGCTCTCTGGAGCATGGCGTCGAGGTCGGCGGACATGGGCAGGAAGGGGACTTCGTGGTTGCCCCACTTGTGGAAGAGGATGCGGGCGTAGGTGACGGTGGTGCGGCTGGCGGTGTCGGCTGCCACGGAGCGGAGTGCGGTGAGGGGTTGCGCGGCGCGGCGGACGAGGAGCAGGGAGCGCACGCGGCCTTTGGCGGCGATGGTGCAGCCGGGCAGGATTTGGAGGCCGGGAGTTGTGGCGAGGGCGGCGATGGGGACGAGGCCGATGTCGGCGTGACCGCTGGCCAGGCGGGCGGCGCATTCGGAGGGGGACATGCGGTCGATTTGGTAGCGAAGGGCCAGGTCGGTGTTTAGGGGCGGATGTTCGAAGTCCCACATGAGGGGGGCGGGGTTGAGGAAGTTGATGGCGGCGACGCGCAGGCGGGATGGTGAGATGGATTGCACGTTTCTTTAGAGTACCAAGGCAGGCTCTTAGAGTACCAAGGCACGGGGATTGATTCCGCCGGCAGCCAAAGCGAAGGAGATCGGGTTGGTCGTCTCCATTTGGATAAGCTTCCGGGATCGAGCCCTGGCCGAATTACGGCGTGGTTTGCCGGGCGCGTACCAGGGCGCGGATGAACTCCGGTGTGGAACCGCAACAGCCACCCAGAAATGAGGCGCCTGCATCGCGGAGGGCCGCGAAGTGCGAGGCGAAGAACTCGGCGGACGTGTCATAGTGCGCGGTTGTCCCTTCGATGGTCGGCAGGCCGGCATTCGGCTTGATCCAGATGGGGAGGTCGCAGGCCGCGCGCAGCCGCCGGCAGATGGGCACGGCTTGTTCCACGCCTACGCCGCAGTTTGCGCCAACCGCGTCCGCACCCGCTTCCGCCATGGCCACAGCTACTGCCTCGGGTGTTGCGCCCATCATGGTGCGGTCCTTGTTCTTGCCGCTGTCGAATGCGAAAGAAACAACCACAGGCAATCCTGTTCGCTTTGCCGCCGCCACGGCCAGGCGCGCCTCCTCCAGGTCGCTCATCGTCTCCACCAGCAGAGCATCGGCGCCGGCGCCGGCAAGCGATGCGGCTTGCGCGGCGAAGGCATCGGCCAACTGCTCGCTGGAAATCTCGCCTGAGACCAGCATTTTGCCCGAGGGGCCGATGGACGCAAACACCAGCGCCTGCCCTGCCGCCTGTTTTGAGAGGGCGATACCGGCGCGATTGATTGCGTCCAGGCCGGCAGCGGAAGAGCTGTGCATGGCAATCGAGTTGGCGCGAAAGGTGTTGGTGAGGATCACCTGGCTGCCCGCCTGCGCATAGGCGCGCGCTACGGCTTCCACCTGATCGGGATGGGTGAGGTTCCAGCCGTCCGGGACCGTGCCCAGGGGCAGGCCGCGAGCCTGCAACTCCGTTCCCCATGCGCCGTCGGTGATGAGCAGGCCATTGGAGAGCCAATCGCGCAGGCGGTTCATATTGTTACCTCCGTCAGGGGCGCGGGGTTGAGGAAGTCGATGGCGGCGATGCGGAGACGGGCTTGGGGTGTGGGATTCACGGTGTCTATTAGAGTACCAACTTGGGCCGGTAAGCCTTCGATTGCGGACGTTGACGCCCGAAGTACAGCCGGTCCGGAGACCGGCGCTACTCCAGTGGTGTGAGGTAAATCACCGATTGTCGCGAGCAAAGGGTGTTCCAGTACGCATGTGACTACAACGGCACGGAACCTGGCTGACGGAAAAGCAGGATCAGGGACAATTCTGGATGAAGATCGTCTGGCCTGGCTGGCGATGACGCTTTCGCCGGGGCTGGGGCCGAGGCGGATTCTGGACGCGATGAAGCTGGTGGGCGCGCCGGGTGCAAATGGCTCGGCGGCCCGGATTTTTGACCTGACGCTGACGGAGTTGGAGGGATTGCGGCTGCCTGCGCAGGCGGCGCAGTTCATCTTTGACGGCAAGGCGCGGGCCGCGGCCGAGGAAGAGTGGGCGCGGGTGGCGGCGCAGGGCGCGACGGTGGTCACCTATGGCTGCGCGGACTATCCGGAGCGGCTGAAGGAGATTTACGATCCGCCGCCGGTGCTTTGGGTGCGGGGGCCGGCGAAGTTGCTGGCGCGGCCGGCAATTGCGGTGGTGGGAACAAGGCATCCCAGCCCCTACGGATCAGGAGTGGCGGAGATGCTGGCGCGGGACCTGGCGGTGCGCAAGCTATTGATTGTGAGCGGGATGGCACGGGGGATCGACACATGCGCGCACAAAGGGGCGCTGGCGGCGCGGACGGCCACGGTGGCGGTGTGGGGCACCGGGATCGACGTGGTGTATCCCAAAGAAAACAAAAAGCTTGCGGAGGATATTCTGGCGCTGGGCGGGGCGATTGTGAGCGAGTTGCCGATGGGAACGTTTCCTGCGCCGCAGAATTTTCCCCGACGCAACAGGATTTTGAGCGGACTGAGCGTAGGCGTGCTGGTGGTGGAGGCGAGTGAGAACTCGGGAACGCGGGTAACGGCGCGGTGCGCGGCGGAACAGAACCGGGACTTGTTTGCGGTGCCGGGGAATGTGACCAGCAAGGGGTCATGGACTCCCAACACATTGATAAAACAGGGCGCCAAGCTGACCGCGACCTGGGAGGACGTGTGGGAGGATCTGCCGTCGCAGGTGCGCCTGGAACTGGAGGATGAGGCGCCGGCTGAATCCAAAAGGGAGACGACCGCATCCTTATTGCCTGATCCGGTGCTGGGGCCCCAGGAGGCGATGGTGCTGGAGAATCTGCGCGCCGACGACAGCCTGCAAATCGACGAGATTCTAGAACTTCTGGAGACGCAACTGACGTCTTCCGAGGTGTTTACGGCGCTTTTTGAGCTGGAGATGGCGGGGCGGGTCAGGTGTTTGCCGGGGAAGAATTATGTGAGGACGATGTAAAAGAGGCAGGGACTAAGGGACGAGGGATTAAGGGACTAAGGGGCTGCGGACTAGGAACAGGGATTAGAAAAGCTTGACCTGGGCGGGTGCTGGTGTAGTATCCGATTTGCAAACCACTTCAGATGGAGTTGAGCCTGGTCAGGGTGCGGATGGTGGGATGATTTCGTCGTTTGCGGACTGAGCCGGCGGGTCGGAACTCCTTTTTGAGCAGCGGGTTTATATCGATGTGAAGAAGAATTCATTGCGTGGATCTGTTGCCGCGGAAGGCGTTGTGCGCATCCGAAGATGGGACGGATGGAGAGGAAATGATCTCTGCCGGGTGGAAACGGGATGGTGTTTCGTGGTAGGGTGCAACCTTTGCGGGTGGTTTTCTTGAGGGGCGATGAGAGCGGCCGGGTGTTGAGAGGCCGGATTCGGGATTTGCGCTGAAATGAATCGAAAAACGCAAAAGTGAGTCAAACAGGCCGGACAAAGTTCGATGGGTCCGGGCAATTTCTTGAAGAAGGCAATTTCTAGAAGACAGTAATAAGGATGGCAATGAGCAAAGCACTGGTTATCGTCGAGTCTCCCGCCAAGGCGAAGACGATTGAGAAGTATCTGGGCAAGGGCTTCGAGGTACGTGCCTCGATCGGTCACATCATGGATCTGCCCAAGAACGATATTGGCGTGGAACTGAAGAACCGGACGTTTGAGCCGGAGCTGATTGTGTCTCCGGGCAAGGAGAAGGTTGTTGACCAGTTGAAGAAGCTGGGGCGCGCGGCGGACGAGATTTTTCTGGCTCCTGACCCTGACCGCGAAGGCGAGGCGATTGCGTACCACCTGATGTTGCAGTTGGGTACGACGGATAAAGAGCGGAAGAAGATTCGCCGTGTGACGTTTAACGAGATCACGAAGAAGGCGGTGCAGGAGGCGTTCAAGCACGCACGGGACGTGGATCAGAATCTTGTGGACGCGCAGCAGACGCGGCGGGTTCTGGACCGGCTGGTGGGCTACCAGGTTTCTCCGCTGCTTTGGGATAAGGTGCGGCGGGGATTGTCGGCGGGACGCGTGCAGACGGTTGCGGTGCGTCTGATTGTGGAACGCGAGCGCGAGATTGGCGCGTTCAAGCCGGTGGAGTATTGGCCTGTCGATGCGATTTTGCAGTTCAAGGCCGGGGAAGGCTCTGGAGCGGCGCCGACGCTGCTGACCGCCCGTTTTATCGGCGTAGATGGAGAGCCGTCGCGGGTGCCGAGCGGCAAAGACAAGGACGGCAAGGACCAGTTCATTGCGAACGCGTTGCCGAACGAAGAGACCGCGCTGAGGATTATCGAAGCTGCAACGAAGGCTACCTGGACGGTTCGGTCTTTTGAGACGAAGGAGCGAAAGAAATATCCGTCGGCTCCTTTCACCACCAGCACTTTGCAGCAGCAGGCGTCGGCGCGGCTGGGCTTTAACGTGCGCCGAACCATGGGTGTGGCGCAGAGGCTTTATGAAGGCATCGATCTGGGCGCGGAGGGAACAACCGGCCTGATCACTTATATGAGAACGGACTCGCCGCGTGTTTCGCCGGATGCGATTTCCGCAGTGCGCGAGTGGATCGGAAAGTTGGGCTCCCGGTATTTGCCCGGGACAGCCAATTTCTACAAGGGCAAGAAGGATGCGCAGGACGCGCACGAAGCGATTCGCCCGACCGATCCCACGCGAACGCCTGAATCGATCGCACGCTACCTTTTGCCGGAGCAGTTGAAGCTTTACAGGCTAGTGTGGCAGCGGTTTGTGGCATCGCAAATGACGCCCGCGATCTATGACTTGACCACGATTGAAATTGATGCGGCCGGCGATAGAATTTACAACTTCCGCACGTCAGGATCGGTTTTGAAGTTTGACGGTTTCCTGCGCGTCTACGGAGCGGACGACGAAGAGGAGGACCGGCTGCCCGAAATTCCAAAGGGCGCGCGACTGCCATTGGCCACAGCGGACCAGCTAAAGCAACTGGCTGTTGAGGCAAGAAAAGTAAAGCTGGAGCAGGCACGGAAGAAGTACAGGCTGGACGTTGCAAAGATTGAAGCAAGGAACGAAAAGTCCGGTTCCGACAGCGATGGGGAGCCGATTCCGGAATTTTTGGAGCCGGAAGTTCCGCTTGAAGTGAGGCCTTCGGCTGTGAATGGGGTACAGAAGTTCACCGAGCCTCCGGCGCGATTCAACGAAGCTTCGCTTGTGAAGGAGCTTGAGGAGCGCGGTGTGGGCCGGCCTTCTACTTATGCCTCAATCATCAACACCATTCAGGATCGCGAGTATGTGACGAAGATCAGCGGGCGGTTCTATCCGACTGAAATCGGCATGGTGGTGTGCGATTTGCTGGTGAAGAATTTTCCATACATTTTCGATATCGCGTATACGGCCAAGCTGGAGGAAGAGCTGGACGATATTGAAGAGGGCAAGGAAAAGTGGACGGACCTGATGAACGGGTTCTACGACCACTTTGAAGATGAGCTGAAAGTTGCCGGCGAGAAGATGGAAAGCATCAAGCGGATGGAAGAGAAGACGAACGAGGTCTGCGATAAGTGCGGAAGTCCGCTGGTGTTGAAGTGGGGCAAGTTTGGCAGCTTTTACTCCTGCTCGAACTTCAGCAAGAAGTCGCCAGTGACCGTTGCGATGGGCCCGTGGAAGAAGGATTCAAAGGCGGTGACCAAGAAGATTACGACGGCGCTGGATTTCCCGATGACAGTTCGCGCGAGCGTTGAGGACACAAACGTGTACTCGAAGGAAGTGGCGAACTCAAAGGATCTGGTTGCTGCGATAGAAGTGGCGGCAGAGGAGTCGGCGGCGAAGGGGAAGAAGATATTTGTCGAGCAGGTGAGTTGCGACTTTACAAAGGAGAACACCGCAGGCAAGCCGGACCTTAACACACGCGAGGTGCAGGAGGCGAGCGAGCAAGAGGAGTATTGCGATAACTGCGGGCGGGTGATGGTGCTGAAGCGCGGCCTGTTCGGGCCGTTCATGTCGTGTCCCGGGTACAACGAGGATCCGCCGTGCAAGACGATTCGCAAGCTGAGCCAGAAGGCGCAGCAGAAGCAGAACACACCCCAGCCGACCGGCGAGAACTGCCCGGTGTGCGGCAAAGCGCTGGTGCTGCGGCAGGGGTCGTATGGGGAGTTTGTTTCGTGCTCGGGATATCCCAAGTGCAAGTATGTGAAGCAGAATTTGATTGAGGGGATGAAGTGTCCCAAGTGCGGGACGGGGGATTTGGCGGAGCGCAAGGCGCGTCGTGGGAATATCTTCTGGGGCTGCACGAATTATCCCAAGTGCGACTTTACTTCGAACTTGAAGCCTGTGGCGACGCCGTGCCCGGAGTGCGGCAGCCCTTACCTGGTGGAGAAGACGCTGAAGTCGGGAATCTACCTGGAGTGCCCGAACAAGAAAAAAGGCGCCGAGGATGAGGCGCCGAAGAAGCGGCCGGTGAAGGGAGCTGGGAAGGCAGCGGCGGCGAGTGATGCGGCGGTGGTTTGCAGCTACTCGAAACGGATTGGGGATGCGCCGCCCGCGCCGACGGTGGAGACGCATGGGCCGGTGGTGGAGAAGGCGGCAAAGACGGGCGGGAAGAGGGAGTTGCAGCCGGCGTAAGCTCGTAATAAGCAAGGAGCAGGGCGTTGGCTGAAAAGCGAAAAGACATCTTTATTCTGGGCGGTCCGAATGGTGCAGGTAAGACAACTGCGGCCAATGTGCTTTTGCCGGAGCGACTCCGCCTTCATTCTTTCTTGAATGCGGACGAGATCGCGAGGCGGATTTCGCCGGGCGATGTTGAGTCGGTTGCTTTCGAAGCGGGGCGGCTGACGATTGAGCAGATGCGGAATATGGTCCGTGGCGGCCAAGGTTTCGCGTTTGAGACGACCTGCTCCGGCAAGTCGTATATCCGGTTGCTGAAGAAGTGCCAAAAGGTGGGTTGGCGAGTTTCGCTGATCTATCTATGGGCCCGTCGCCTGAATATTCCATCGCCCGCGTTGCGAGGCGAGTGAGCCAGGGCGGTCATCATATTCCAGACGATGTGATTCGCCGCCGGTATCTTGCGGGATTATGGAACATGCGGCATCTTTATTTGCCGCTGGCGGACGATGCGACTATTTACGATCATAGGGACAGAGCGTTGCGGTTGATTGCTAGACGGGCTCCTGGCTTTCCACTCAAGGTAATCGATGAGGGGATTTGGGCCAGGATTGAGGAGTTGACTCCATGAGCGCAAAGACGATTGGCGAAATGACAGTTCAGGAGATCTTCGAGGCTGTGGACTGCGGTATGGCCGAGGTATCGCGCCGGCTGGAGTCGGGCGAGCTGGATGGGTCGGGGCGGTATTACTCCGACGAAGAGCTTGCGGCGGGTGCGGCCCTCGATGGGAAACGTGCGGCTGCCAAGCCGGAAAAGGCGAGCGCTGCTTAGCTTCGCCGCAAGGCGCCTTTCTGCAGGTCAGACGCGCTGCGGAGAAAGGCAGGACGTCGTCCACGACGGCCCAAGGTCATCCCTCGTTGCCTAAAGCCAACGCTGATTCCGGATATTTATGGCACGATTCAAATCGTACCCTTTCAAAATAGTTGCACGAGTGCCAACTGAAGCATGTTTTTTGGCGGCATATATAGAAGCAAGCCCGGGCCTGAAGGCCATCCTGCTTTGCGATCTTTTTCGGAGGCAGAAGCCCCCGGCTCCCTCCGAAATCTATGAACCGCGCGTGCCGCTTGCGGTTGGACAGAGACGCTGCACAGCGCTCTCGGGCTGAATCCGTTAGTATGGGGCAGCGGAGAAAAGCCTAATGGAACGGATGCTTGCGACACCTGCGGATGCGGAAATTGTTTTGAGACTGTATGGATTGCGGACCGAAGCGGTGATGCGGGAGGCGCGCGCATGGATGACGGGAGAGTTCTGGCCGGCCACCGCGGAGGAGTTTTTTGCCGTGGCGGGGAATCCCGCCGAAGCGCACAATGCGTGGTTCCGGCAGGTGACTACCTACTGGGAGATGGCGGCGGCGATGGTGCTGCACGGGGCGGTTTCCGCAGAGCTGTTTGTGGACTGCAACGGCGAGGGGTTCTTCCTGCTGGCCAAGTTTGCGCCGATTCTGGACGCGATCCGGGAGCGGAATCCGGGGTTCATGATCAAGACTTCGGAGCTGGTGACGCGGTTTTCAGCCGCGGCGCAGCGCTACGAGGTGGCCACGAAGAACATGGCGAATCGGCAGAAGACGATTGCGGCGGGACAGGAATCGCTGGTTGAGGATTCCGATGCGGTGAAAGCCTGAGGGCTGGACTGGCTGCGGGGTAAACAAGGTTTGCAAGAGAAGTTACACAGGGGCTGAAGCCCCCTCTCTCATTTTCAGCAACTTGTGGCGCGACTGAAGTCGTGCCTTGTTACAAAGCGCATCCAATGCGGTGTGATCGAGCAGGCTGGGAAGTTGTGCTCTTTCAGCCTGCCAAAGCGAGCGATAGCCAGAGCCAGTTTTTTGCAGCGTGAAAGCTCCAAGGCTAAATTGCTTGCCGGAATGGCGTCGGGGGAGCATGATGGTAGACGGTAGAGTTTCCCATTCCCCGGAGGTTCCCACGTGAAACGTGTTTTTGCTGTTCTGATGGCTGTCATCGCCTTCACGGCGATTTCGGCGCGCGCTGCCGACTCAACCAAGATCAACGGATACATTTCGGACGCCATGTGCGGCGCCAAGCACGCCGGGACCGGCGCGGCTTGCGCGAAGAAGTGCATTGAGGGCGGCGAAGCCCCGGTGTTTGTGGACGAGGCCAAGAAGGAAGTCTGGACGATCGACAATCCGGAGGCCGTGAAGGGCTTCTACGGGGACCATGTGACGGTGACCGCGAAGGCCGATGAGGGCAAGAAGAGCGTCCACATCGAGGCGATTGCAGACGCCAAGTAGCCGCTCCCGCACAGAACCGGTTCGAATACTATTCGCCACGCCAGTGAATCTCTGGTAGTGTCGTATCCGTTGCCCAGAGCGGCCGGTCATCCGGCCGCTGGGGGCAAGAATGTTGGATGCAAACGGAATAGACCATGGCGAAGGCAATCTGGAACGGCAAAGTCATTGCGGAAAGCGACACCACGGAGACGGTGGAGGGGAATACGTATTTTCCCGAGGCCAGTCTCAAGCGCGAGTATTTTCGCCCCAGCAGCACCACCTCGACCTGTCCGTGGAAGGGGCAGGCGCGCTATTTGAACCTGCTGATTGATGGGCAGGACAATCCGGATGCGGCCTGGTACTACCCGGACCCCAAACCGGCGGCGCGGAAGATCAAGGGTTTTGTGGCCTTCTGGCGGGGTGTGGAAGTGGAGAAGTAAACCCTCTCCCAATCCCTGTCTGAGTGGGTTCCCTGGCCTTGAGAAAAAGCGTGGCAAGGGTGGGAGATCCCTTCGGATTTCTGCCAACCCACTCTTGCCACAAAACAAAGACTGGGGTGGGATGGGCAACCAGCCTGCCAAATTGCCGCGTTGAAATTGAGAGATTTCCAATCGGCCTGGAGTTGGGCCTGATTTTGTAGTTGTATTCCTCATAATTCAAAGAAGAACCGCACGGCCCGGGCCTGAAGGCGTTGTCAGTTTGCCGGCTTGTCAGGGGGTTGAACAGCCTGCGGAAAAAGGCCGGGTTCGGGGTTGAATCTGCGGAATTCGTGCAGGGGCTAAAGCCCCATTCTCTCATTTTAAAGAGCTTGCGGCACGACTGAAGTCGTGCCCTTTCGCACATTTGCCTGAGGTCAGTGTTTTTCCGCAGCCTGTGAAACCCCGTGCTCCCTCCGGTCTCCTCGATCTGCAACTGCAAACACGAGTAAGCCGGGGCTGAACCTAGAGCGGTTTCAGGATAGGTATACCCTATCTGCACTACTGCGAGGTCGCCGCTCCTTGGGGTCGCGTCGACTTGAGTGTATTCCCTTTGGGTACGGCAATCCTGAAACCGCTATAATGATCCGGCCGGTAAAGACTGTGATGGCTTCCCACCCATTTCGCAATAAAACCTGCGAAATGGATGGGGCACGGTGCTTCTATTGAAGGGCCGGAGCAATTGGCCTGGAGCTGGGTCTAATAGGCTTGCAACTGATCGAGGGGCAGGCGGACGCGGAAGCAGGTTGAGCCGGGTTCGGATTTCACACTCAAATGGCCGCTGTGCTTGCGGACGATGCGCATGGCGTTGTCGAGGCCGAGACCGAGGCCTTGTCCGGGCGCTTTGGTGGTGAAGAAGGGCTCGAAGATGCGGTCCTGGAACTCGGGGGGAATGCCGGGGCCGGTATCCCAGATTTCAACCAGCAGCATTTCGACTTCAAGGCGGCAGGTGAGGCGGAGTTCGCCGGCGTTGCCGAGAGCGTCGAGGGCGTTTTCGATCAGGGCGGTCCAGACCTGGTTGAGCTCGCTGCCGTAGGCGCTGATGCGGGGCAGATCGGGCTGGTAATCGCGCGTAACGTGGACTTTAGTCATGCGCGAGTGAAGCATTTGGAGGGTGGCATCGAGGCCGGCCGGGACATCGACTTCGAGGATGGGCGCGCGGTCCATGTAGGAGTAGGTCTTGACGGCGCTGATGAGGTCGAAGATGCGGGCGGTGGAGTGGACCAGCGTGTCGACGGAGCGCGTGGCGCGGAGGTAGCGGGCAAAGTACTCCAGCGAGACGCAGGCTTCGTTTGCGCCGAGGAGGGATTTCAGCTCCTCAAGGTCGGCGAGGGAGACATCCTGCTCGGCAAGCTGGGGCGCGATGTCCCAGGGCTGGTCTGCACCGAGGGCGGCGAGCCAGACGCGGATGGCCTCTTCGCGGGCAATGAGGGCTGTGGCCGATGGCGCGTCGGTGGGCGGGGTGCGAGTGAAAACATTGCGCTCCCAGGCTTCCACGCCGTCGATCTGCAGCTGTGTAAGACAGAGATTGACGAGTTTGAAGCGGTTCTGGCGGTTGGAGCGCAGCTCGGAGACCAGGCTAGCGGCGGCGCGCTGGGCGGCGGAGGCGGGATTGTTGAGCTCGTGTGCCAGGTTGCCGGACAGCTTGCCGAGGGCGTTGAGCTTTTCAGCCTGCTGCTCGATGCGGGTGACCTCGCGAACGCGGTCAAGGAGCGTGGAGACGACGCGCTGGGCCATAGAGGGGATGGCCTGAAGCATCTCAGGGAACAAAGACTTGTGAATCAGCAGCCCCCAGACGGGGGAGACGGCGAAGCCCTGGCCGCCGGAGACCTTCATGCGCGAGAAGGGCAGGTAGCCGGTCATTTGGCCGGCACGGCCGATGAACAGCTCCATGGGTCCGCCGCTGCGGCGGCGGACGTGGATTTCGCCCTTCATAATGAGGATCATGCGGTCGGCCGGAGTGCCTTCTTCATAAAGGATGTCGCCGGGCTGGGCGACGACCTCCTGGCCGTGACGGGCAAGCCAGAGGCGGTCTTCGAAGGGCAGCCCGTGGAGGGGGACGATGCGCTCAATGGCTTCCGCAATTTCTTCCGGCGGAGTGGGGGTGGGAGGGGCGGCGAGGGCGGGGGAAGAGAAAGGCATCCGGGTGACCTCCTGGGTGCAGTTTCAGGATAGCCGATTGTACGCTTGGGCGATTCACAGGCTGCCACCCGCGGTGCGGCAGATCGGGGCGGGTTGCGAGAAGGGCGTTTTTCAGGAGCAATCCCGACGCTCGCGCATAATCGGTAGTCAATGAGTGTTTGAGCTGTTGGCATTCGCTGAATGCCTGAAGGCGCCTTTTTCAACTCTGCAACTGGGTATTCTTCGATTTCAGCACTGCCAAAGCCGACATTCCGCAAGGCCATCAGATGGGAGTTCGCGTGGCTTCGCTGGCTGATTGCCCTTCAAGAGCAACCATACAATCATGACGCTGAGAACCAAACTGTAGAGGATGGGTGCCTGCAGGCCCAGGCGCCACTCATAAAACAGCCAGTTTGAACCTCCGACAAGTCCTCCCAAAGTCGTCCCCAAGACAATGACCGAACCGGTACCTTTTGAAACGCGCATGGATAAAAGCCACGGTACCGCAATCAGCGCCACTATGTAGATGGCGTAAGCCCACCATCCAGTTTCAAGGAAGAACCTAGCCAGCGGGTTTGCCTCGTGGACTGTCAGCGATTCTCGCCAATAGCTCGCTGGCTGCCCAATCAGGGTGAAAGCTCCATCAACCGTCGTCGTCAAGGCCATCAACCAGCACAGCCGCCTCAGTCCTTCACCCTCCCTATCATGGATCGCCGGGAGCACCGCCAGGGTCAGAACAATAGCAACTGCTGCTATGAAGAACTCCGCACCGACCGTCCCTGTATGCCATCGCACTACAACCCAGTTGCTTTCGCTGTAGCAAAGCCCCAGAATGACGACGAGTTCCGCCACCATGGCCAGCCTCTTTGGAAGCACAGTTGCCAGGAGCCAAATGATTGCTCCATACAGTCCCACCACTGCTAGATATGTGGGCCATCCGCGACCCAGAAAGAAGTCAAACATTGGGTTGGTTGAACTGTGAACAGGCAATCCGTCAAAACGGATAGCGGTTGTCGGCAGACTCCAAAAGCTCGATGGCTGGGCGGCTAAAGTGAGAGCCGCTCCGGCCGCAACCAGAACAATTGCTGTCCAACGAAGCCGTTTGACCATCTGGAATTCGTCGATTTGAATCAAGTGCACCTCCGGAGAAAGACGGTCGACAGAGTCAATTCATCCTAAATCGCCATACTGCCGGTCGACGGCAGATCGGTCCTG
>Ga0302268_1000373_pt1 | contig 28127 bp, 21 predicted proteins | sample III_Bog_E2_1_FD_194554 | JGI IMG/M metagenome (GOLD analysis project Ga0302268, IMG submission 194554) | Peat permafrost microbial communities from Stordalen Mire near Abisko, Sweden - III_Bog_E2_1 | ecosystem: Environmental > Terrestrial > Soil > Wetlands > Peat | place: Sweden: Abisko... | reverse complement strand
TAACAATTTATGCTGATACTTCATAAAAATCTCTGCATCTTTATTTGGGCTAAATACCAATATTTGCCCAATTATCATCAGCCAATTACATGAAAGGAAAATGACCATAATAATAATTAATCTCATTGGGTATTATGACGCTTTCCCCCTTGGAAGAAGTGACGACTTTTCGAGAAGAACATCCAGAAAACGAGATCGATAATCCATTTGTGCATCTTAGCAGCAAATTTATGAAGTCCTCTGCATCCACAGAGGACTACATCAAGTCGTGGATAAACAAGATATTCTACTCCTGTGCGAAAATCAATGCAGAAGCTAGGTCCGCTATTTACCTACGATTTGCTAACGACAAATCTGACGAATTGAGCTCTTGTTCTATCGTCTACTCGATTATTCGCGAAAAGATGAAAGAGATTAGCTGTCAGCAACGTCAGTTTATCAATCACTCCTATGAAACACTGTAAAGAGAAAGTGCCTCCCTATGCGGTAATAATGACCTTTTCAACTCATGGAATAAGAATTGGAGTCAATTCAAGCAATAAAATGAATCAGAGCTTCTAAAGAATGTGAACCCAACAATTTCACGTCTGTTCGTCATCTCGTATCGCTACATGTGTTAGGTATCGCGAGAGATCTATAATCTATGGAAAGTTTTGTATGATTGCACCAAAATCAAAGATTTAAGATTTACTACCCCTCAGAATTCACTTAATTAACTCCTACTTGATGTATTTACTTAATCAGCAGGCAATTTCCAACCAAAATTAATGCTGCCGACCATGTCATTTGCTCAAAAATGCAAATTTATTTATGCTGAAGTTGAGGGAATTGCGAGAAGAGAAGAATTGTCACGCTTCTATGAAGATTAAATGGTCAAGAAATTAGTAGCCAGAAAAAACATATAAATTAAAAATGATGATTTTGTAGAATAGGTGAACCGTATCAAGGCCGACGTAAAAAAGTACGGTGAGCCCAATTTCTTCTACCGAAAATATGAAACTCTACTGCATAAAAATCGATTAGGTAGATAAAATAATATTAAGATCACAAGGACTTCTAGCAGATTCGTACTTTCTATATATAAAATGAATGCGAACTAACAGAATAACAGAGGAAAACATCTGATATCGTAGGAAGGAATAATATTGATAACATTAACCATTATTCCAACTCACAGGAGAAATTGGAGTTGATCCATTCTTTGTCGGAGAATAAAGAAATGATTTTCGAAATTGAAGATGCATCGAGTCAGGAAGATTCAGAAAACGATATTGACCCATTCTACTACTGTAATTGTTTAAATCATATAGCCAATTAAAATAATCGCGAACAACTTATAGAAGAAAATGCCATTTTTTAAATTGATGCTGCGATTCATTCCAAACTTGGAGATCACAAAGAAACTGAATAATCTAGCAAAGTTTCTTCCTCTTAGGGAAATGAGGAGCTACATGATAGTCAGGACATGCCTATTAAGAACTACGAGGTCGACGTGCCTCTTGAGTTCATTTACAATTAATAAGCAGAAGATGAGACTGAGTTGACAGATGAGTAGAAAAAAGATAAAGACTAGAAAGCAAACCAATGTGAGTTATAATTTGAGTTGACTCTTGAGTAAAATTTAAAAGTAAGTCTATAGCAAAGTTTGCGAGATGATATTTCCTCTAAGATGACCAAATTACAACTTAACATCACCAAATCAAAGTAGAACATAAAAAATGAAAAGAAAATATAAAAATTAGACAAGAGAAAATTAGAAGAGGAGAAGGAAAAATTATAAAAATATCGAAAGTAGTTGTAAAAATAGAAAGAAGAGTTATTGAAGGAAGTGGAAAGATTTATGAAAGAAAAAAAGAGAGAGGAAAATTTACTAATGATCATGAAGGATACAAAGGTGAGGGGTCGCTATCACCACAATGGAAATCTCTGCAAATTTCAAAATATAAACTATAAAATCATACACAAGTTAGAGGAACATCAACACAAGCTTTAATCTATAACACTGTAGTATTAAACTCAGCAACAAGCCGATCGTTGCCAATAATAACTCAGCAAATTAACATAATAAGACCGGATAGAGACAGAATTAATGGAAAAAGTAAAAAATGGAGAAGTACCAATATTTTCAGCTGAACCTACAAAATTAAGCAAGAAGCAGCAAAAATTAAGAAAAAGAGTGGAACGTCAAATGAAGGAGGGAATTGAAGAAAAAGAAAAAGTATAAAAAAAACCAAAACAGTAGAAAGTTGGCTTGTGTTAGCAGGAAGCTTGTCTTTCTAATTTTTTGGAGCAGTTACTAATCGATGATGGTCATAGGGTTGCCTGCAATATTGATTAGTCTCGTCTTAATCAGTGGCAGCATAAAATTAACGCAATTCGCAGTAATAAAGTTCAATTTGCACCCAGAACTGATCAAAGCGATTCTTCACCTATTGTCACCAAGAAAAAAAAGAAAAATAAAAAATGATTTTCGATAAAAGAATGACAATTTAATATCAAACTTAATTGATTAATTTTTTTAATTAATCTTTGAGTTTAAGCATTATGAACTTTCTAAATAATTTTAATAAAAGCAACTGAAATGTCATAGTAAAGTCCTGAGAAACCCGGCAAGAAAAACCCTAAGATCGAGAAGATTCGCAAGGACTATTATAACTATCTTGAACGTAGCGGAATATCAGTTGGCTTTCAGATAATTTTCAACGAAATAGTCGGAAAGGGCATCAAGGAGCAGGATATCTTCTAATATACTGCCAAGAGACTACGAGACTTTAAAGAGATAGTTGACAAAAATAAACTCAAGGAACAACTTTAAAAAGAATGATTGAGGTAGTTTTATGAGCAGTGTTCAATCTATATGCATAATATCAAGGTTTTTATGAATTGTTTTAAGTGTGTGATAATGTCTAAAAGACGTATTGTCGGGCAGCTAATAGTGATCTTTTGTATATTTAGAAGTGAGGTGGACTTTCTTGATTTCGCTACTTTGAAAAATGTTTTTTTAGACTTTTACGGTGATTAGGCATTAAAAAGCTCCATTTATCCTTATTAGTTGGTGTTTCTTTCCTCAATGACTATTAATTAATCTTTTTTGGGCATAAAACAGGCAATTTTATTTTAGGGCCACTGGAAGAATATCCATAAGTTTCATCAACTGTCTCATCTCCTTCGTATTCGATCACTATTGATTTGTTAGACAATAGAAGAGACTGATTTATTATGTGTTTATGCTTATCTTCTTTTTTAATAGAGGTATTCTCTAGTTAAGATGTGTATCTCCTGTTAGAGTTTGCTTTTCTTTGTTTTGGTTTATAAATAAGAATATTATGGTATTCTTTGGTTTCTTCTGTCCAAGGGCTGCATATTTATCCTTTTTTTTAGAAGAATCTGCCTTTTCTTTTGGGATAAATTGTCTCAGTAAAAAAGTTAATTGATTCATACATGCTTGCAAATTATATTGGATAAGTAAATTTAGCAATGAGGCGTTTCCAAATTTGAAAATATTAATTATCAATATGGAGGATCTGACGATTTATTAATTCATAAATTCTTTTATTTCATTTGAATCTCAATAAATTCAGAATAATAGGATCAATAATTTATTAATTTAATTGATGGTCAATAGTTTTTCAATTAGATGTCATAATCATTTTTCAGTCAGATGAATTACTCTTCCAACATCCTCAATTTTAAGAGCTCCTCCGTATTCCTGGTCTAAATTGTCCAAATTAATAAATTTAGTTAAATCTTGTGCTTTTTCGAGTAAGTTGACCTTATCTTCTGTGCGCTTAGACACGAATATGCTCACTATTTTCCACATTGCCCTGTAAAAAAAGTTGGCGCCAAGGACATAAAAGGACTTAAGAGTCTCAGGATAGCAGTCATTGAGAATAGGCATAAATTTATTCATACTCTCCTTGGAAACATCATCTGATTCTGCCATTTCTCTACGGTCGTAAATGACACTAAGTTGGTAGGTTTCTGCGTAATAATAGATTAACTTGATTATTGAGCTAACTTGACTCCTTTTTAAATCATGTAAAGGAGGTATCTTAAATTTTCGTCTGCAGTAGCCAATCCTTTAATGTGATATCGCATCCTAATAACCAAAATAGGACTTCCTGCTTTATCAAATCCACAGTATCGATATTTTCCTGACGTATGTATCTTAGAGATGATTTCCTCACTTTCTGTTATCTTATCGGGGCGATAGTCTTCATACCACTTGATCCAACCTTTCCACATCTCAATGATCTTTTCCTTCTTGAACTCTCTGGCAACTGAAAATCTTGTTATTGTATTGATGTTCGTATAGAACTCTTCCTTTTCAGCTATTTCCTTGTAGTCCTTCTTGAAAATATCCAATATTTCTTTTTGGAATGCCTCGACTTGAGCAAATTAAGAGTTAGTGACCCCAAGAGGATTTTTGTTGGCTTACATATGCTATTATAGAATCTATAAATCTATGAAATTATTCTTCACAAATTAAATTAACTTTTATATCCACTGACCTATATCTAAGCTATTAGGAATATTAAAATTATCAATAGAAAAAATTGTCAATGATAATAAAATCATGAGATTAATTATATCTCGACAATAGGACGGCAGTATATTTTCCTTGATGAGTAAGTTCAAATGTCAATAGGCATTACTATCAAATTACGGAATTATTCTCCTTGCTCTTCTTGTAATGCCGTCGATATGGGTTCAATAAGAAAATTTTCATTATATTATTTATATCAGCAAGGCTTGGCATTAACTAATCTTTATTTTGATGAAAGTGCTTTCGGAAATACTAATTAAATTTCTTCCTTAATTATTATTTTTTTGTAAAAGCTGCAGATTTGATTACTTCAGATTACTATGCCAAATTTTGGATCATTCTGCATTTTATATCTTTATCAATTTATTAACAATCTTCTAACTTCAATAACTACTCACTATTTGGCGTTTAAAGTTATAAACAATTTGCACATTAGTCCCTGACAAAGGTCACGATAAAAGTAATGGTAAGTTGAACTCATTTTTCATCATATTTATATTTCGCCCCTTCACCATCAGTGTGCCAGCATTAGAAAATATATGGAGATAAATTAATTTATTTGTGCAATAATCAACTGGTATCCACTTAATTCTAAATATTATTATATCTTCATGAGTAATTAAAAAAATATTTAAGAAATAAATATGCATCTATCATTTGAATAATACTTTTTTTTATTTCAGCACAATATTCTTCATCGATTTACATTCTGAGCTCTTTGGAAATTTTGATTCGCTTTTTGCTGTTAATTTACAAGTTGAGGATTCAACATTAGTTATGTTTTTGCTATTTTTACTAAGGAACTTTGGTACTCTCTGCGAAGATTATTTTTCACTGTTCATTGAATCACCCATTTATTCATTAATACTTAGAGTCTTTTCTGATCGAAATCTTGTCAGTTTTGGCCTTAAGGAAGAATCTACCTCGTTTTCTTTATCAACAAAGCAAACTGTTTTTTTGCCTGCTATATCAAACTTGGCTTTTGGTAGCCTTCCATTGAGGAGTTGCATTGTTTTTGGACATTAAATTGGTCCCATTATATCGAATTAAATTTTCTTTTGTTTTAAATCGATGTTGTCGACCTTGGATAATTAAAATTATGCGAAATATGGTTTTTTAAGTAATGTGGCAGCACTTGGTCTTTCAACTGGGTCTACTTTAAGACATTCAGCTATAAATTATACAAGATTTCTCGTATATTTTATTGAAATTTGTTGATAAGTGCCAGTAGTAACGGCTCGAAATAGTCCTGGGAAATCATGAGCCTTAAATGGAGGTTATAAAGTACACATCTAGTAAATAAGACACCCTAATGACCAAATGTCGCACTTGTTATCATACTGCAGTCCTTGCCAGATTTCCGGACTTGTGTAATACGGAGTTCCCGTTTGAGTCGATGCGAACCCATTATCTGTTATTTTTGAAATGTTAAGATCTCCTATTTTGGCTGTCTCATCAACAAAAAATATGTTGGCAGACTTTAAGTCTCTATGAATAATATTATGCTCGTGCAGACCTTTCAGCCCCTTTAGTAAATTATAAGCTGTTTTCCAAATAAATCTCTATTCAAAGCCAGATGGCTTAGATAATCCATTTCTTTAATTTATTTTACCTTATAGATCTCCACCGTTAGCATATTCCATAACAATACATAGTGACTGGACCTCTGGAAGATAGAAAGAACCTTTATAAGATATGACATTTGGAAGATTAATCGAAGCTAAGAGTCTGATTTCATTAAGTGCAGCATCTTTTAACTTTTGTTTTGCGTCAGCCAGGAACATCGATTTGAGAGCGTAGTACTTCTTATCAGCTTTTCTTTTAATGAGTTGTACTCTTGCAAAGCTGCCACTGCCTAGTTCTTTAATAACATCAAAATCACTCATCTTTAATTGATCAGTTTTGCTCATTGCTAATAATTTATAGAAGAATATCTAATCTTATCCAATTTATAAAGAATACATATGAAATAATCAACAGATCAGGCAGTTATTTGCAAGGCATTATTAGATACTGATATAAAGCGAGGTTTCCTGCTAATTATCACGATGTAATATTTTTAAATTGGTATTCTTTCTTTTAGATTTATTTTCATTCTATAGAAAATAAATGAATTTCAATTATTTATTGTGAAATTATACTGATAAAAATTATTCATATAAATATAAATGCAATTCTATTTTGAGCATTATTGAATCAGTCGTAGCCCAACGTCTTAATTTATGTATGCACTGATTATGCTACTTCAGCTAACTTAGAATTACTGTATAAGGGTCTCAGACTATAGCCGATTAAAGCATTGAGTAGAATATATGGCACTACTCCTCTGTAGAAACTATGCTGAATGGCCCCAGTAGTCGCTGTGATTGTTGATATACTGCTGACAGATACTTGTCTTCTCACTTTTTAAGTATTGAGTGGATAAAGTAATGCAGCAATCGCCCATGATGCCAATGCTTATGCCTCAAGATCTTTTGGGAAGTGCAATATATTCCAGTAATTACAGGCAAGTTATATGTCAATTTGAGAAAAATACCATTATAGAGATCCAAAAACGAAGGAGCATGGGCGACTGTCTTCAGGTCTGGATAAAATATATAATACTGTATTTGCCTTGAACATCAGCATAGAGAATATTCTTGAGGGTATCAAGAGGGTAAAACAATGCGTCGAGGAAAGTGTAAGTTCCCAAGAAGGTATGATATTTAGATTCACTCTTATTGGTTGTGTAAACTGATGGATAGAGTACCAAAGCTAGTTGAGCAAAGTTAAATACGACACCTTTAAATGCACCCAAAAAGATTCCTTCGTTCAGAATTTCAGTAAAAGTATGACTGAAAGTTCCAGGATTAGTGAACCGAGCTTTTAGAGAAGGATATGCCTGGAAAGCAGTAATAAGACGATCAAAGGCTATTTCAACTGAAAAATACGATTAAGAAGTAGGCGAGGAATATTATCTTAGACAAAAGTAAAAAGAGTGGGATTCTTAACACGATCTACTGCTTATTCGTATCTACAATAGCTGAAAAATTACTTAGATTAAATGGATCGACGATTTGCTCTATCTACCTTGTTGACGTAATCTCCTCCGACTTCCCCTTGACTACCTTTAAACTGCAACTGGTGAGCTAAGTATGTACCATCTATGAGTTTATGGTAGTAATTAAGAAAAGGGGTGAAATACTCTGAAATGAAGCTCATATATCAATTTATATTATATGCATATTCCATCCAGCAATTGAGAGCAACAATATCAATTAACCCTGAGCTGATATTCTCCATTCTTGGTGAGATATTTCACCCACGGGGAAGCTTTATATCCGCTGCGGTCAACAATTTTCAAATAGCGCACTTGGAACCCTGAAACTGTGAAGAAAGGAATCTCAAAATTTATGTTGATGGGCTGTTTTTTGTAGAGATGTCTTTTTGGGGATTCGATGGTGGGCAATTTAAATTCGGCATTAGCTACATATTCTCTGAAATAGAAGATTTCATACCTGTGACCTGCGAACTGTTTTATTGTCCATTTGAAAGCATTGTTTTCTGGAACATAGGTGGCGCTACCAGTTGGAGTATGAAAGACAGGAGCTTCGACATCTTCAGGGACTGGCACGAAGATGTCAACGTTATTTGCAATGCTTTTTTATTTGTAGTTACTTTTGACTTTAATAATAAAACTGATTCTCGTATTGGAAGGAGTCTCTACTATGACATCAACTGAAAAGAGAGGTTTAACTCGAATATCCAAACGGTAACTCATAAGTTCAAACTTGCCATCAGGAGGAATGAAAGTGACTAGCCTTTAGTTTTAGAATCTTCCCAAACGTACACACTGATGAAACTTGATATCATTAAACTCCACTGCTTTATTTTTAGATGTTCTGCCTTGAGCTTCATAGTAGGCTTTATCGTTGAGACCTAGTTTGAGATCAGGCATTCCGGATAGTTGACAGTCAGCATTAACAACTCCAATAATTTCAGATTTGATAATGTTGTTTGAAGGACCAATTAACATGGATAACTTCTCAACAACATCCAAAAAAAATTAATTTTTAGAATATTTAATTCCTTCTTGGCGCCAGGACACGACATTTGAGACCTGTCTTGCCGCTTCAATAGAACTAGCAAGTTATGATTTTTTGGAGAAAGGATTTGTGAGTTCATAAGATTATGTTTTGATGAAACCTTTGAGTAGTTTGATTTCTGTTGTTTGGGGATATCCATTGTCCATCATTTCATCGAGTAACTCGTACACGATCACAAAATTGTCTCTGATGGACTCCTACTGGACATCCTTGAAATAACTCTCCAACACATTTACAAAAGTATGCAGAAAGGTGAAAACCATGACTGCATTATTATTTTTTCTAGAAATGGCAACAATGTTAAGGTCGTTGTGCTTGTGGAAATAGAACAAGTTATTGTCCTTGTCTTTAATCAGGGGTCTATGTAAAACATGAAATACTTAAGAGTGTATTCGTCGTATTAAAGGATCTTCTTGTTGAAGACATCGTAGATGTTGGTTGGCAAATCAGGCCGGAAGTGTCTTGATATGAGCACACGTCCCTTTTTGTCCAATACGTAAATAGCTGAAATTCCACACATTCAAATTAATTCCTATTTTAAGTCACTTTATATTTTATTGCAATTCAAGAGTAAAATAAACTCCCCTCTAATTTTGGACGAAAAAGGCATACTAACCTTATTTTGCCAATGATTGATGAATAATATCTAAAGAATCAACAAATAGAGATAATATATCCGCCAATAATTTATATTTTTATTTGCACAAGTAAAAGAAAAACTATTGAAGAGATACAGCAAATAATAAATTTATTAGATTGTTTTCTAACTCCAATTATATTGATTTTACTCCCACTGTTATTTAATCATTAAATATTGGATTTATAGAATGTTTTAAATATTTTGAGATATAATTCCTCATTACATCGATCAATAACTTGAAATAGTATATTATCAAGTAACGTACTTCGGAGCTTTGGCTTTCTTCTTACCATTCGATTCATTTTTGCCCTTTTTTAGGTCTGTTTTTATTACGTGGAAAGAACAAATCAACTCTTCATCCACGTTTAATACAGCCCCCCAATTTTAAAAAATCCCACAGTAATTAGGGGCCGAAAATATAGTTACCAACTGTCGTTTCCCAAAAAACTAGTATCCCTCCTCTACAATCTGATGTGAACGACAAATAAGATCTAAATCGTTACTTTTAAGAAATTGCCCTAGTACGTCAGCACCAAAGAGATAACTTATCCCCCTTTCTGTATTTTATTTCCAACCCTTTTGCTCTTCTACTGGATCAGACCATAATAAATCGCAAAGCATTCCTTGAGATGGAATATCTGTTGGTCTGTTTAAATTAAGTATTTTCCTATACTTGTTGAGCTCAGGGCTAATACCTCCATGCATGCAGAGTATCTTTTCTTCAATAATTGCTGCTATTGGCATAGCGTTGAAGCACTCAGTAAACTGCTTCCAAATTTTTAGCGAAAATTTTCGTTTGCCTGAATAATAGTGGCATTACATTCGTCATAGAAACCGTATATCTTGTTGATTTATGCTGATTAGTGGTTCCCTCGAAGTAGGAAGAAGTTCTAAGGGTATTTAATCTTGTAAGCGAACAGCAGCATTATCGTCTCGATTGACTGCTTACCGCGATCTACATAGTCTCCCAAGAATAAATAGTTCTTTTCCGGAGGAAAACCACCATAGTCGAAAATTTTCAGTAGATCTTGGAACTGTCCGTGAAGGTCTCCCACTATTTTAATGGGGGCGGACAGCTAAAGGAGCATGGGTTGTGATAGGAATATTTCTCTCACTGCAAGACAGACACCCCTTACTTAGTTTTATGACATTTTAACATCCTTCCCTCCTTTTTCAGAAGTGAGATGGCATATCAAAGAATCTATTTCAATGGCACTCAGAGTATTGCCATTCATTGACAGATTTAATATGTTATGTACACAGTGATAAAATTAAAGGCAAATAGATGCAACTGTACAGTTTTAACAAATTAATGAAGGGCGAAATTGTTTAATTTCCCTGATAAGTAAAAACATTTTAATAATCTTAAAATATTTAATTCCAAAGCCATATTATAAAAAAAATAAGTGTATCCGCTAATCAAAATTTATACAAACCCATCTATGGTTTTTTTAGCAATGAACTCGGTTTTGGTAAAGGTAAAAAGCCTAAACCAAGTCCAAGATTAGCAGATTTATGTTTACTCTGAGGCTGTAAGATGGGAATAAGCGCAGGCTGAAAACTATACGAAAATTTATTCTGCGGTAAGCTTTCCTTTTTACTTATTGGCATAGGATTGATTGCTCCAATTGGGCTCAATGGATTGGACATATACTTCTTAAGTGAATTTTCTTCTCCTTTGTTTTTATCCTTTTATTCAAATAGTAAGGGATTATTTCTAATATTTTTCCAATCGTCTTTTTCTAAGAATTTGAACTCGCCATGCTTAAGCTCTGTTTTTGATTCTCTGAGCTCTTTCTTCTCTGGAGGTTTATAAAATTTATCCTTTGTGCTAATAAGGGGTAGTCTTGCGTTCTGCTTTTTTTTGTTTCTATCCTATAACTATTTAAGGATTGTATCAATATCATCTGATGCTTAACCGTATGCGGGTTTATTTTCAATAACATCCAGCTGTTTAAATAAATTTGACTCCATAGCATCATGACGACGTGTTTGTTTGAATTTTTATTTTGTTGCGCGGAACTAATTTATAGTTTGATCTTATTTCACGGTATTTAATTTTGTTCCTGTAGGTTTTTATTCCATAAAGACATCTTTGTTAGAACTTTCGTTCACTGGCACATTTATTCCTTTGAAAAATTAATGTTTAAGCATTCTTATTTAATTGTTTAGTACTCAGTGGCTGTGGGACGCTTTCTTGAAGAGTATTGCAGCATTGCTTCGATAAGATCTATTGCCTCCATAGAAGCATCGGGAATAAGTTATGCTAAGTTAACTCCCTTTTATTCTCCAAAATAGTAACCTAAATTTAAAAAGATATACCTTTTGACTGAGCCAGTTTGTATCCCTCCGGCCAATCAGCCTTATCTGGAGTCCCAAGCACTTTAACAATTTTATTGAGTTGATCAATCTCATTTGTGCCTGGAAAAAGAGGGCAGAAAGTATAGAGCTCCGCCATGATGCATCCTAATGCGAATATATCCACAGGCGAATTGTAATTTGTCGATCTAAGCAGTAATTCAGGTGCTCTATACCTGCTTTAGTTAACATCTACCATCGAGTTGATACATAATCTGTAAAAGGTGGGCGAGACCTAATTTCTCTTGCCAGTCCGAGGTCGCACAGTTTGACCACATTATTATATATTAACAGGTTCTCAGGTTTCATATCTCGATGAAAAAATCCGTTTTTATGCATATTGGCGAGTCCACTGGCAATTTGAAAGACAATACTTCTGCATGGTTTTAAATTTACTTAATTTCTTTTTCGGTAAACTTTTTGTTTTCTTCCTTCATTTTAGAGTAAACTTCATACAGGTTATAATCGAGATATTCAAAGACCATATATAGTTCCTAGGATACGAGTAGTACTTCTTTTAATTTGATAATATTCGTATGGTTTAATTTGCGGAGAGACTTAATTTATCGGAGATCAATGCATTCGTTCCAATTGGTGTATTTTTGTTTCATTTTCTTGATGGCAACAACTTAACCAGTTTTTGTGTTGGTTGCTTTATAGACAGTTCCAAAAGCGCCATCACCTAAAGTTTTGATTGTTTTGTATTTCTACATTGATAACACTATGATGATAATGACAATAAAAAGATTAAAATATACAACCGATAACTTGATAAATATGAATAAAAGTATCCTATAAGATATTTATCTATCATAATTATTAGGATTTTTGATTGGCATTTGACTATCCTGGAGATATAGTTTAAGGTAGGACTTAAGGAGTTTAAGTTAACACTTAAGAAACAGTTTCAGTTGAAAGTACGACGACAGATTTAGGAATAGTTTAAGTTACAGACACTACTTCTACTACGACTTAAGCAGGTACAACTTCTACTCCTTAAACTATAGTTTTAGTTACAGTCACAACTTCTGCTACGACTTAGACAACAGCTTCAACTTCAGGTACGACTTCTGTTGCTGCCACTTAGACAACAGTTTCAACTTAAGGCACGACTTCTGCTGCTACGATTTAAGCAACTTAAGCAACAGTTTAAACTTAAGGTACGACTTCTACTGCTACGACTTAGGCAACAGCTTCAACTTAAGGTACGACTTCTACTGCTACGACTTAGGCAACAGTTTCAACTTAAGGCACGACTTCTGCTGCTACGACTTAGGCAACAGTTTCAACTTAAAGTACAACGTCTGCTGCTACGATTTAGGCAACAGTTTCAACTTAAGGTACGAATTAGGCAACAGCTTCAACTTAAGGTACAACTTCTACTGCTACTACTTAGATAACAGCTTCAACTTAAGGTACGACTTCTACTGCTACGACTTAGGCAACAGCTTCAACTTAAGGTACGACTTCTACTGCTACGACTTAGGCAACAGTTTAAGTTGAAGGCACAACTTCTGCAACAACTTAGGCAACAGCTTCAACTTAAGGTACAACTTCTGCTGCTACGATTTAGGCAACAGTTTCAACTTAAGGTACGACTTCTACTGCTACCACCTAGGCAACAATGTCGCTAGCAGCCTCAGTTGAAGGCACTTCTGCAACAACTTAGGCAACAGCTTCAACTTAAGGTACAACTTCTGCTGCTACGACTTAAACAACAGTTTTAACTTCAGATACGACTTCTTCTACGACTTACGAAACAGTTTTAACTTCTGCTACTGCTTAAACAACAGCTTCAACTTAAGGGATTACTTCTTCAACTACCTAAACAGTTTCAGTTGAAGACACGACTTCTGCGACGACTTAAACAACAGTTTAAGTTGAAGGCACAACTTCTGCTACGACTTAGGCAACTGTTTACACTTAAGGTACGACTTCTACTGCTACCACTTAGACAACAGCTTCAACTTAAGGTACAACTTCTACTGCTACGACTTAGGCAACAGTTTAAGTTGAAGGCACAACTTCTGCTACGACTTAGGCAGCAGCTTCAACTTAAGGTACGACTTCTACAGCTACTTAGGCAACAGTTTCAACTTAAGGCACGACTTCTGCTGCTACGATTTAGGCAACAGTTTCAACTTAAGGTACGATTTAGGCAACAGTTTCAACTTAAGGTACGACTTCTACTGCTACGACTTAGGCAACAGCTTCAACTTAAGGTACGACTTCTACTGCTACCACTTCGGCAACAGCTTTAACTTAAATTATGACTTCTTCTGAAACGGTTTTAGTTTAAGGCACTTCTGCAACGAATTAGGCAATAGTTTAAACTTAAGGTACGACTTCTGTTACGACTTCTGTAACAGTTTAAGTTTCAATTACTACTTAATTTAATTTTTCATTTATATTTTATACTTCAGGAATAATTTTCGTTTAATCTTAATATTTAATTTTCTCCTCATTAATTTTTTATTTTTTTATTTAAGGAATTGTTGTAGAAACTTATTCATTTATGTTTTCTTCTTTATCTTAAGAATTATTATTCTAAGCAACATTTTTTTATTCTTTTATTTTGATCTATCCTTATTTTTCTTATGATTATTTGTTTTTGGCTATTTTTGTCAACTGTTCAATTCTTTCGTTTGAACTTTCTTTATATTTAGCTTCTTGATCATCAGAAATGACTGAATTGACACGTATTTTAGCCGTAGATCTTACCAAATGTGACACTCTCTCAAATAGTTCTTCGAGTTACTTCTTCATTGACTTTGAAATGGCTGTTTCCATAAACTACAATTAGAAATGTTCTGAATTCTTAATCAATTTGGTTAATTCATCTTTAATTAACTCAACCTCAGTATCTTGAAATTCATTGCTTGAAAAACCAATGTACAGAGATTTATATGCATTTTTTATTAAATATTCAAGTGATCGAATGAGACCATAACCCTTCGCATCGTTGAAACCAAAATTGATGTGGAGATTGTTAAGATTTTTAAGATTGGCAATCCCTTTGCTTAATTAAATCAGACCGTCATCACCAACATAATTCTCATAGAAATTTAAATTAAGAGTAGTTAAATTTGACAACTTATAAAGCAAGTCTCTTGTAATTTCAGCACCATTGGCGCCTACTCGGTTAATTCCACACCTGAATGCCAACTATTTCAGTTGAGTGAGCTGTCCAAGACCATTTACGATATGGTTGAAACCCAGATAGCCAAAATTCTTGGAAGCAACTCCCAAATGGAGAGACTCAAGCGATTTCAATTGTCCAAGGAGAATTCCAACTGATTTGGCTCCATCATTTTTGATATAATTAAAGTCAAGATTTAAGTTGACATATTTGAGACCATTATGATTAATTGCTTAGATTCCCTTGCAAATATGCTCAGTTCCTACTTATGTGACGTTGTTGAAATATACATCAACTGATAAATGATTTAGTTGTTTTTGAGTTTTTATTGCATTAGACACATATTATGCTCCTTCAGCGCCAAGTTTATTGGCGTATAAATTCAAATCAAGAGCTTTCAGATTGGCTCTGGCGAGATGTGCTTAGATATACCTAAATGCACCTGAAGACAGACCATTTCCTATTAAAATTAATGAATAACTCTCAAGGTTAGTTCCTAACCTTCCATACCTCAAATAAGTATCAATAATTGAATCATTTGTTACAGCCAAAATAAGGGAGAGCTTCAAAGTTTTAAGAGAGTTAAGATTGTTCAATCTTTTGGCAAGAATTTCTCCCAAATTTAGATCGGCTTCGATAGAATCAAAAGCAATTTAAAGATGTTCAACACCGTTTGGAATTATTGATAGGACGTAATCCGCTCCTGCAGATCCTATTGGATTATTAGCGAGATTGAGCTTTATGGATTGATATTGTTGAAACTGAGCAGGTAGTAATTGCTTCACTGAATCTAGACTAAGTGAAGACATCGATAAGGACAAATCAAGTTGCTTAATTCCCGGAATAGTGTAGGCTTTTTTTAACTATTTGATGTGTTTTAGATCTGTAAATTTGCTTGTCCAATTGGAATGATATTTAATGTGGTTAGCACTAATTTAAAAGACCTGATTATCTTTAGGAACGTTGACAAAGTAATGGAGAATGAGAGTGGTCAAAACAAGAGTGATGACAACTGACTTCCAATCTTAGTGAATCATCTCTTTAATATCCAAAGTTGAAAAAATATTAGAATTATCATACTTAATCTTAAGACGTCATAAATCGATAAAAATCAGTTTTAGCAATTATAATCAAATTTTATGATAACAAATCATTAAATTATTTTTACAGATACTGCCTATTTACAATCATTAGTAGTATGCATTATTTGGCCAATGGAGCGAAGATTTTAAATTATAATGGTAATTCACATCATTGCCAATTTGAACTATTACAAGTCTATGGTTCCGTTTTTATCCTTATCACAAGCTTAAATAATGCTATCTACAGTCTTTCCTTTGAATTAACTCATTTAATTATTTTTGAAAAAATGACTAAGTTATTCTTTGTCTATCTGTCCATTGCCATCCTTGTCCATCAATTTAAACATTTTAACCAAATTGGAAGGAGTAAACAGAACTTCTTGGGGAAGAGCAGAAGCCAAGAACTAAGTATAATTGATTTTTCCATTTTGATCTACATCAATTGATTCCATCAGCTATTTAAGCTATTTTGAGTTATTCACACTTTTTCCATCAGCTAAAGCAGCTTTAAACTCTATTAAATCTATAAATCCATCGTGATTAGCATCTATTTTACGGAATAAATTTGCTAATTTTTATACCTATTGCTATGACATTTGAAAAGCAATAAAGTTTGCTGTTAATTTTTTTATCTAAGTTTATCCTTGATTACTTTGGAAAATTTACTAAATTCACACATCCTTTTAAATTGAGTGCTTAGCTAAACAGTACGTGCATCTCCTCTCATCCATGGATGAGCAAAAATGCCTTAAATTGAAATTCTCCTTTCTGCAGGCATCAAAATTCTAAAAATCAGATCTTTGACCTCACGACTGACTCCCTTGAACTCAGGAACTGAATTGTGTCATTAATACTGTTAAGCGAGTATTTCATGGATTTGATACACTACATAATTTAATTGTCATTAGCTCCATCAAAAGGAGGAGCTCCAGTGATGAGAACATAAAGAATGACACCAAGAGACCAAATGTCGCATCTTTAATCATAATCATGCCTAATCATTTCAGGAGCAATGTAATAAGACTATATTAAACAAAATATACAGTTCCCACAATTTGATTATTATTTTCAGCCTTTAGTTCTTCTTTAAGATTTTTTTTCCAACGTTTGGCAAGCCCAAAATCAACTAACTTGAGAATATTGGATTTCTTTTTTAAGAAGAGGAAATTTTAAGGTTTTAGATCTCGGTGGGCAATTTTGAGCAAATGAAGATAATTAACTGCTTCTAACATCTGACGAAAGATTATTCTCGCATCTTTTTACGTCGGGTTTCCCTACAAATCCAATCGATCAAAAAGTTCTCCCCCTTCGCAGAGACTGTGTTATTTCCAATTTACTCTGTGACCAAGTACATCGATTAATTGTATTAATATATTTCATAAAGCTTCACAATGTTGGGATTGTCAAGACTGATTAAAATTTATATTTCATTTCTTATAATGGTCGGATCTTAACATGCTGTTTTTGGAATTTTTTTAATGGCTCTCCAAGGCCCTTCTGTTCCCCTAATCCTGCCTTTATAGACAATGCCATATGCTCCTTTTCCTAGTTCCTGCATTAATGGTAGTTTACCTCAGTTATAACCTCATAATATTTATTGATATTTTCCTTTTTGATAGAGATAAAGTTGTCCTTGTTGAGGTTAAGGATGTTATTTTTCATTTTTAATAAATTGAATTATAATTTTTATTATTGTTATATCATTTTTACTCTCAAATCTTAGATTGGCCCATCTGTTTGATTCCTTAATTAATTTGAATATTCAACATAAGATAAATTTGAATCATTCAGTAAATGTTTTTAATCATAACCGAATAGAAATCTTCAAAGCTAATCTTGCCATCTTTATTACGATCAGCGTAATTAATCATGTGCTTTATCATTTATTCATCCATATTTTATTTTATTTGACGGTTTACTTCTCTAATGTCGTCTATACTTAGATAACCCTTGCTCAAACGATCGTATTTTTTGAAAATAGTCATAATATCTTTTTTGCTCTCATTAATATATGGTTTGGTGTCCATGGCTTTCATGAATTCTTGAAATGAAATGCCTCCAGTTTAATCAGCATCAAACTCAGCTATCATCTCATATACTGTCCTTTTGATAGGATTAAAACCATTCTCGGCACATAAAATTTTTAAATCATTAGGCAGCAGCACACCCATGCCAGTAGAATCATAGTAATCAAACACTTCTTTGAGTTAAACTACATCTTGCTCGCCAATAGTGCCAGTGACATAAAAACGAGGGTTAAATTCTCGTAAATCCTTACGTTTAAATCTAATAGAGTAAAGTTCAGATGATCTATCTAGTCTATCTGAGCTTCGTGCAGGGCTAAGTCCAGTTCGACTAATGGATGAATTCTTCATATTGCTGTTTTAACCATTTTTAAATGATGTTGCTCGAACTTTGGAATTACTATTGCTTCGCATGATAAGCTATAATAAAACTCATCAGTTATTTATTTATTCAAAAATATCAAATAAATATTCTTTTAGTATTAATTGATTGATATAACTACTTAATTGAAAAATTAAAAATTGATTACTTTGTTAATAATACCTTCGTAAATTCTGATGTATTTCTATTCAATTTTATAAATTTCTAATACCCAAAATGTTCAGCAAAGCCTCACAAACTAAAGTTTGCAAATTGGTTTAATTATTATTTATCATCATTAGAATTATATATAATAAAAAAGTAAATATCAAGGCATCATTTTATTCTTCCATCAATCTCTCATCTTTTTTAGTTCTCTATCCAGGAAACTTCTATAAGATTGACTTTATTTCGCGGCCATTGCAGCGGTTTCGGCCAAATGCTGAAAAAATTGACGTCTTTAGTCTTCACTTTAAGTATTTTTACTCTATATTTATAAGGGCAAAGATCCTAATCTATTGAATGCTGGATTATTGGTTTTTTTCTCTAAGAAATAGTCTGTTAATTTATTTTTTTATTTAGATTTAAAATTATATTTTTCCTATTTAGGTAAAGTTTGAGATAATTCAGTGGTAGGAATAGATGTGAACTGTGATTATTTCGATATAATCGATTGAATTTCCTTTTATGAATTTTTATTATTCTTTTATTTTCGAGTACCTTCAGTAGATATGTTTAATTGCAAATTTTTTTATGGAATGATATTATTCAAAGGAGGAATACATTTTTTTTCTTATTAAAAGCAACCTTGTTTTTATGAGGTTAATTTTTTTATTTATTGAGAATACCTTCCTTTATTTGTTTGTTCTGGGGCTTGAACAGGAATATATTTATCAGAGATAGAAATTGTTTATTTTTTAAAGATTTAAAAGCATGGCTCATGTATACAATTTTATTATGAGGCTTATTTGGTTAACTTTTGAGCAAACTTAATTTCCATGAGGCGCAGTCCACTTCTTATTAGATCGTCAGTCGTATGCTCCAGATTAATCTCCAAAATTTTAACATTCTACTACAACTACTCTATTTTAGCTTGATAAAAGGCACATTTATCAGCTAATTTACGCAGTCTGATATTTACTTCAATAAAGTTTTTCTCAAGATCGTTTTTTTATTGTTAATTTTTATATAAATTTTATTGCAGTTACTTCATTTGTTCAAAATTTTACATTTGACTAATTTCTTCAATTTTAGCGCTTAGAGTTCTGTTTATGTAAATCAATTATTTAATTTTTCGCACTAACCTTTATCTTCCATGCTAAGAGTCTTCGTCACCTTATTAATCACTAAAATTTTCTGTTTTAAAATATTAACTAGATGAGGATGACTTGCTCGGTGAATAAAATTCCGAAAACATTTGCTCATTATCATTAGATTCTTAATCAATCATTTCAATTTTTTTCAACTCATCTTCTAAGACTTGCCGATACTAATTTTCAAACTCCTAGAACTTTTTTTATTTCACTGAAAATTATTCCAATTTTTGGTTTCTAAATTGTTCTTTGAAAGCAGCTTCTGATTTGAAGGTGGAGATTTCTGCTTTTAATTGGGATACTTCTACTTTTAGTTTGATAATTTCAGCTTCTTTTTATAAATTAATATTTTAGGCTGATGACATCTAAAATGTTTTTTTGTGTACATGCAGCTAAACCTTTTTCAGTTCTTGCTCGAGTTAATTTATTTTTTTGGTTTTAGCTTACAAAACTGCCTTATTTTTATTTTATTGCTACAATAGAGTTTAATATTTATTATTCAGGTATTCTACTGATTGTGATGTTAATTGCTTTTCGTCTATCATCTTGCCCTATATGTCATCTCTTTTCTTAAATGTATTGATAAAGTCTTTTAGCTCAAATATTTATAGTAGTGCCTTGTTTCTTGAGGCATTTAATTAAATTATTTGTAATTTTTTATCTTAAATATCAATAATAAGCTATTTCTTTTCCTGCTAAAATGTATCCTTTTCTTTGCAGAAGTTAATGATTTCTTGATTTAAATTCGTGAGCCTATCGATTAAATGTTGGTTGTCTTGATGAAATCTTAAATTTTACTGATCAAGTCTGATATTCTATTTATCTATTTTAATTAATTATTTTTGCAATTTTTAAAGAGTTAATTTGTATTAATTATTCGCCAATTCAAATTATCTTTTAATTTGCTGGACTTCTTTTTCCTTTTATTCTAAAGCATGCTTATTATCCTTTTATAAAGATTTAATAAATTAATCGTATTTAGCCTTTTCTTATTGAAAAATAGATTCACACAGTAGTTATAAATGTTTTTTTTACTTTTCAGCATAGGCCTTCTCATTATTCCTCATGATGTTTTCATATTTCTTATCGGCATTGTTTATCTTCTAATTTAAATTAAAAATAATACTTCTACTTATTCTCAGAGAATCTTCAGTTTTTTGACAAGATGTCTGCAAGGTAATAATCTGGTTTGATTTTTATAATAATATTTGCTCTTGAGTTTTTAATGATTATTTCAAATGTTGTACTTCTTTAATAAAACGTTCATTTTAATTTATAAGATTATTTCTCTCTTATTCAGTACTTTTAATTTTATTCGTTAACTCGTAAAGTTCGCTCTAATGCTGTGAAATTTTAAATTTAGATTGACCACTTCGTTATAATATTTGATGCTTGCTATTATTCATAAATGGCTCTCTCCCTTTTTATTTTTGCTATCTGCTGTCCGTAATAAAATTCAAAGATACTTCCTTCTATTTCGACTCCGATACTTTATTGTCGCTTTCTTCATCTTCTTTATCCTCAAAACTATCGATTCTTACAATTTGAAGCTTACCCTTCGAGAATGATGAATTTTTATTTTATGGTTTTCTTTATTCGAAGAGATACATCTCATTATGCCAGGAATTTTCTTTTTTGGCTTAATTTTAAACAGCAGGAGGTTTTTTAGAACCTTTTAGTTGATCGCCAATATATATTTTATCGCTGGGAAGAGGCAAAGGGTGATATACGCTGTCAGTTTGCTTGGCATTTAAATGTTCATTTTTGCTGTAATGACTGATAATTTATTTCGGATAGTGATGTACGTATCTAACTGGCTCCTTTTTCTGTTAAATATCATTGGTAGAAGTATGAGTAGAACGATATGTAGCATTATTGTTTTGGGGATAATTGTTCGAAATCATGCTGGCATAATTATCCCGATTGTTATTTTGATTGGGGAAGAGTCTGTTTCCCGTAATGACAGGAATATTTGTCCGTATTTTCGCTTTTAGTTACATTCCTATCTATTAAATCTGTCTTTCTCAATATTAACTGATTAATAATCTGGAGACGGTCACAATATAATTAAGAAAGAAAAGAAAGAGAATGGGAGTCAAATCTTATTATGTAATAATCAGGATTACGCCAAATAAAATTTTATATAATATAAATCATCATAACAAAGAGTCATCTTCAGCCATCATATTATTAAAATCTGCTACGTAAAATTAGTGGTTTGTTGCATCTGTTTCGAATGATATGAAAAACTATCTGGGTGGATATTTTTAAATATTTCCTCCTTATTTAACCTCTATAGCTTTGTTCATATTTAACAGGCAAACATTAAAGCCATATACTTGATCATTTCTGATTTTTTTAAGATTGAAAAGTGAAGCACTTGAAATGAATCGATTTGTCGTAATAAAAAGTGGTAGCAACAGGATTGGCTATGTATTCTTCAATCGATTTTCCATAGTTTATCCAAAAATAACATAAGGGGAGATTAACATTTTTCTGGTTTATTGTTTTGATATAAATCTATATAGTCTCGACTCATAGATGCTTAAATTCCTTTTCTCAGAATACGATTTTATTGTCACCTGCTTGCTTTTTAATGCTTTAATTTGGGGAAGAAGAATTTTTTGTAGAGAAGGTGTGGATGTTTGTTAGATAAACTTTGCATCTAAGTTAATGACAGCGTCTATGTATGCCTTTGCTGATGATTACAGATTTTCCTTCAAATTAGGAAATATGCTATTAAGAATCTCTTCGCTTTTGGAACCAAATGCAGTTTTAAACAAGTAACAATATTCGTATCCTGTCATTGGCTTGAATTGCTGGATCAACAAATTAGCCATATTTATAATTTTTATAATGAGATTCAATATTATGAATTTAAGTGAGATAAAATAAAGAACACCTAATCCAAACTAAGAAACTATCATTCTATAAAATAAATATTTATCTTTTAAGGAAATGAAAGGAGTTTATAATTTAAAATTAATACCTAATTTAATCAGGAATTAAATATGTCAGATTCGCTCTTCAAGAAGATCAGTTTATTAAGTGTAATTACGACGCTTTGGCCGAGTGGTTAAGGCGGTAGCCTGCTAAGTTACTTCCGTAAGGAGCGAGGGTTCGAATCCCTTAGGCGTCGCTTTTTTATAAAAACAATGAGACTTAAGCTCTAATAATTTCAATAGAATAAGAATGAAATTATGAACAAAGAAAATATTTCGATTTCCATCCATTTTGCATCAGAATTCATTAAAAAATAATTCCATCCTGAAAATGAGATGGAATATTATAAATCTGGAGGTTAAGTATAAAAGATAATAAAATAAATGGGCAAATATTTTAAAACAATAAATTAAATTTGTTAAATAATTCATTGAAATACAATACTTAATTATAAAAGAATTGTATTTATCACTCTGTTGATTTGATCGGTATATCTACGGTAACTTCTTTGTCACTAAGAAGAAAGCCTTTAATCTGGTCTGAAAATTGATTCAATAATATTGCGATCAATAGGGGTAGGATGAGGATGATGTAAGTTTTGGGGATGACTTCATGATATATATTGACTAAATATGTATGATAGTACCTCCAAACCATAGCATAGTCCAGAAATAAGACATTCCGTAGGAAGAAATAGATAAGAAAACGGATTGAACGGCTAGAATTGTAAAATTGTGTAAAACTAAATGTTTTTTATTATACATAGCCTCAGGTACTGTTAGGGAGTACGAAAACTAGAGATCAAATTCAACTGATCATTATTGATGATCAATAAATATTTTTTGAATTCATATCCGAAATGATTTAAAAGATATCCCCCATTTAGCAAAGTGATAGCGACACCGATAGGCTGCCACAGAGGTATAATTCCTATGAGGGCAGCATTGCCCATTATTAACATCTTTAAATTTAGTTCGTCATTACGATTTAATAGCTACAACTTTTTTTAGATCTGGCTTTATTATTTTTCCTTTTTCTGAATATGTGTTTCCTTACTGGCATGACTTTTCGTGAATTAAGGTAATTTTAGTTTTTATGAGGCTCATTACTGGTATTTTTGTTATCGCTATTTTTGCTAAACTAGTATTTGGTGTGAATAAACCTCAAAGGCTTTGTCAATCCTTTTGCAAATCTAATGCAATGCATAATAATAATTATAATGAAATCCTTGCCGATTTTCGTTCCCAATTAAAAATCACAATGCAAAATTATCTCCTCTTTGAATTAGGTAGAGATGGTAAATTAAGAGTGATATGATATAAATCAAGAGTTAACCATAAAGCGAACAGCTTGTTTCAGATCCAACTTGCGGAGGATATTAACAGCTCGAATTCGATTGATGGCGAACTCATTCACTAAAAAATCAATTTCTTGGTCGCTCACCTTACGTTCACTATGTTACTTGATACTTACTCAATCTTTTGAGAAACTGAATTCAATTAAGAAGCGATATTTTTAGAGGTCATCTCCTTTTCAGATGCTTAGTTCTGAATATTCATTGTGTGGGAACGTCCCTACTTCGATACTTCTTTTTATGGTTTCAACTCTTACTCCATTGTAGATTCAATTATATTAATAAGTCAATTAATATGTAAGAATGCCATTCAAAATATTAAACAAATAATTAATCAGCTAGTTTTAAGAGAAACTACAAAGGATATGCGACGATGATATGGATTCATTTATTTAAATGTATAATTATATAACTTAAGTCATATGTCAAGAATCAAAAAGATATACAATTTGAGAAAAACTAACAATATCAGAGGCACTGTACCACCTGAGGAGTCTCGAGTCAATGATTTTCCGCAGGAACAGGAACAAACAGCTCGTGGGATTGATTCTGTTGACAAAAATATGAGCATGATTTCCCAAAATACAAAGGATGGTTATAACAGAATTCAAGAATAAATACAGGATCAGTATTTAGTTGATGGAGAATAACTAGTTATTGACCGCTTGCAGCTAAATTTCACAGTTAAGCTTCATGACATTGAACGAAAATAGGTGAAGATTAAAAATATCGGGAACTCTGCAGTCTATATTCAGTTTGTTTTCAAAAATAACCCCAAGATTAACGTCAGTGGTTTTAAAGATACAAAACTTAAATTTTATTGTCATTACTAGAATAATGTCATTAAACCAGGAGAAGAAACTACTTTCATTTTCAGTTTTTTATCAGAATTTCCAGGAAATTTCACTGAATAAGTTTAAATCAATTGTCAACCACCTTTACAAACCAAAATACCCAATTTAAAACTTAGTGGAAGAGCTTTTATCGAAGATTAGTGGCTGGAAGATCGTAGAAATTTTATTGATGAAACAAAGGAAAGTATTTTAGAAGAAGAAGTGAGATAAACTATCAGTGATGTTGTTGACAGTGTTAAATTGCCTCCGCCTCCAAAACCAGATGTTACAGATCTGAAGATCGCAGAAAGTTAATTTTAAAAAAGAAATAGTCACCTTAATCTGTATTTTAATGCGTATCTCCATGAGTGGTTTAAATAACTATTTATCTAAATTAATAAAAAAGGAGGTGTTGCAGAAGAAGCAATCTATTGGGATCAATCAGTCGAAACTATTAAAGAGCTAATAAACAACGCTTAATATCTGGATGAAGTCTAAAAGAAGTGCTACTCTGATCGACTAGAGCATTATTGCTACTTAAGTATGACTCCTCTGCCTAATAAGAGTGAACTTTATCATACTGTATATGAATATGTTTCGAATGCTGCTTATCATTTGGGGGGAGATTACGTCGATGCCACGAGGAAGGAGTTAGATATGTGGGAAGTTCCTTTTAGAGAACCGTTGCCCTCTGATACTCCCGAAGATTTAAAATCCAGAAAAGAATAAACTGATAAAATTAAAGCTGAGTGGATCAAAAAAGCTAAAAAGAAAAAATGGGGCGAGGAAGAGTAGAGAGAAATGGTAAATTAATTTAAAAAGAGAGTTCAAGCAAAAACTACCTAAAATATTCTTCAAAGATTCACTAATTTCTAAGAGAGTGCCGAATTCATTAAATCTCGATAATTCTTGAAAAAATCGCCTTTTTCATTGGTGGAGTATCACAAATTTTTATAGCGGATGAAAACAGTAAAAGAGTATCCTCTGTAAGGTAAAAAAGTTCTTTTAAAATGGCATTTGAAATTAAAGTCTAATTGTTAAAATAAACTAAAATAAATGGAATAGTATTTGTCAAAGAAAAAAGAAGAAGAAAAGAGATTATAGGAGTAGCGAAAAAATGAAGGTGCGAAAAAGAAAAAAGTAGCAGCAAAACCTAAAAAGAAAGGTCAAAAAGAAGAGGAGGAACAGAAACCTTTGTTTTTCGATTTTATGAGCATTCTGGATTAAGAAAATTGGAATGGCTTCATTTAAACATTCAGGACTGTCATGGAAAAACAACCTTTCTTGATTTTAATAGGCATTACCTATGGACCAAGGACTGGCAGAAATTTAGCTGAGAATTCTGTTCATTTTTTACTGGAACATTTAAAGACGCTAGAATCTTCAATCTAGTTTATGCCTCATGAGGAACTTATAAATCTTGCTGAAAGAATTTAAGGCGAAGAAGTAGGATAAGGCAGTATTTTTTTATGCTAAAATTTAAATTTCTTACCATACTAAGTGACTCAAGAAGAAATAATTACAGCTGAAGAAGGACATCCACCAGTAGTTACAAAAAGAAAACTCCTTCACTCAGAGGTTCGAGAATTTTTTGATCAGTTTGGCCTTTCAATTGATGTAGTGGTAAGCTAAGATCGTTTTTTGGAGCAATTAAGCGGCACGACTGCCTATCTCAATAAATAAGTGATCTTAGGTCTTCAGTGGTGGAGGTATATTGGTCTCTCAATGAGAGTTATTGGTTCTTCGATAATTTTTGGTGATGACTTTACTGCTGAAAACTATATTCTCCTTCATCGCCTTGCCAGTGTTGCAAAGCAAATTTATTTGGTTGGACTGACAGGAGTAAAATTTTATATGGCAAAGAATAAGCTAGATAAATTAGGAAATATCTAAATTTCAAAAAGTGAGAAATAAATTATAAATAACCTATTGATTGAACTATAAAATAAGGGATCAGGCCATCGCTTTGTACTGCCCTCTGATTTTACTCTTGTTGATCTGGAAGGAAAAAAGATTTGTTTTAATGGGAGTCAATAAAATATTAAAGATTATTAGATCATAGATATCGGTCAATAAACAATAGAAAGAATAAATTAAATTAAATAGGGGCATTTGTTTGTTTTAGGCTAAACTTCTGTTAAAAGAAAATCTGAAGCTCTATCTAATTCTCTGATCAAAATATCTAAGTATTTGTTCAAAAAACAAGAGGAAAAGATCGATAGACATGCTCATCAATCTGGAACGTCATCTGGAATTAACTTCAATGAAGATTTAGTGATATATTTCGTTGGAATAGATTAAAATTTACTCTAAAAAGTCTAACTTCGAGATAAAAAATAAAAAATAGGAGCTTAAGAAGGCGATTAAAATGGTATTAATTATTTTATTTAGGTGAACTGGAATAATAAGAAACGTAGAGTGATAAAAAACATATAGACATGGTGAGTGACTTTCACCTTAGTTCGCTTAAATGTTTATATCGCTTATGGAATGGTAAGTTTGATATAGGCTTAAAAGATATCAGTAAATACCCAATAATCTATGATGATTGATTATAATTATATTTCAACAATATGATAACAATATGATGACAGCATATTTGCTACTCTTGACCATGATGACTATAATCACCAAGATCTCTGAAACAGTTATCGACTATATAGCTTCATTTTAATACTCTAGCAATCTTTTGAGCATGTATGGATAGCATGCGCATATTGTTTTTTATAATTTTGTCAGGATGATTCAAAATTTTTGCTTGTTCTTGAGAAGCGAAAGAAAAATGCTATTTTTTCATGCGAAGTAACTGAATAATATTTTTAAAATTAATGTGATGAACATCAAGTCCGCTATGCACATATTAATTAATTTGGTCACAAGCAATATCATTGTATTATATTAAAAAAGCATAATTACTTTATGGAAACCATTTTCAAAGAGTTTAGTTTATTATAAAATATGCTTAGCAAAAACTTTAAATAACCAATTTATTGAGTTAAATTCTGCTTGAATTATTTTGTGTAATAATGCTTGGGGATATCAGAAATCATAAATTATTTTGCTTTTTCTGAATGAGTGAGCTGAGAGGAATAATTTAACTTCTGAAGAATTTTTACTATTGTCAATTTCTCCATTCGTTTAAGTTGTTTCATTGGTTTTTTACAAACTATTTTCGCAAGTCGTCTCTTCTCCTGTTGAAGATTTTACAAAAAAATCAACTAGATCTTTGTTCATTGATTTATAGCCAGGCTCTTCCTCCTCGACTACTTTAATTTCTTTTAAATCAATGGATGGAGGTTTAATGCTAATGGTGCTTATATTTGATGTCTTTTATTCACTTTAAATTATTAACTTAAGTTTTTTAGGATTTGATTTTGAGGGAGTTGAAAATTATTGAAGTCTCTCACAAAGCGTCGGCTAACTTTTATTCTTAGTTGATGGTTAAATAG
>Ga0302268_1000371_pt1 | contig 28176 bp, 29 predicted proteins | sample III_Bog_E2_1_FD_194554 | JGI IMG/M metagenome (GOLD analysis project Ga0302268, IMG submission 194554) | Peat permafrost microbial communities from Stordalen Mire near Abisko, Sweden - III_Bog_E2_1 | ecosystem: Environmental > Terrestrial > Soil > Wetlands > Peat | place: Sweden: Abisko... | reverse complement strand
CTCAGCCGAACGCGCTCCTTCGGGAAAGACCATCACGTTAAAGCCCGCGTCGAGCGCCTGGCCGGCATGGGCAAAGCTGCGCTGGAAGTCGCGCTGCCGGGGCAACGGAAAGACATTGAAGAGCGCCGTCACCAGGAAATAGTAGAGAGGCCCGGGCAGGAAGAATCGACCGGTCGGACGGGCAGGTTGGAGGTTGCGAAAGCGACGGTAGGCTGTGAGCATCTCGCCGGACATGGCCACCGCCATGCGCCTGCGGATGGGCCCTGGCAGCGCGTATTCGAGTAGCGGGCCGTCGAAGGCGGTGACGTGGTTGGCGACGATCAGCATGGGCGCTTCGAGCTTCTGCGCCGCATCCACATTTACTCGCGGATTGGCGAGCAGCCAGACCAGCGGGCGCAGGACGAGTTCAAGAAAGGCGACTCGCGCCCAATGGATTGGAGACCACCACGGCCAATGGGGATAGAGATTGTCCGCGGTCCGCTTCGACGGCTGTGCGGTTAATTCAGGAGTGTGGGACGGCTCCGATGCAGGCTGCAGAGACTCTTCACTCCCGCTTGTCTGCGAAGTCGTCGCAGCTTTGAAACCGTTGACTGCATGGGGCCCGTGTTCGTTCATCGGTTCGGAATCGAGCAGCAGGCGCAGGTCGCCGAGCGTCTGTGCGTGGTCAAAGCTGCCATTGCGCGCTTCGAGTGCAATGCCTGTCCGTTCCTCGATGGCCGCGGCCAGTTGCACGCGGCCCAGGCTGTCGAGGTGCAGGTCTTCGGTGATCCGCAGCTTGTCTCCCACGCCCGCCGGCGATTCGCCGGAGACCTGCGCAATCATTGTCAAGAGCCAGTCTGTGGAAGCCCCCAAGGTGTGCGTTGCGTGGCCATTCGACGAATGCCCGTTGGACGACTGGCCGTTGGATGAATGCCCGTTGGATCCGTTTCCATTCGCTCCGTTCCCGTTCGCCCCGTTCCCGTTCGATTTGTGGCCGTTGGTTCCATTCTTGTGCGCCCCGCCGTTGCCGTTGGCGGAGGCAGCGTGGACCGTGCCCAGCCACTCTGCGACCGCCTTGCGCCGGACCTTGCCGGTGGATGTGCGCGGCAGATCGGGCTCCGGCCAGATGACCCAACGGCTCATGCGCTGAAACTCAGCCAGGCGCGCGTTGGCCTGCTCCATCACCGCCGACGCCTGCTCTCCATTGCCGCGAAACGCAAGCACCGCGCAAGGTTCGGGGCCGGCCGCGGTTTCCATGGGCACCACCGCGCAGGCAGCCACGCCGCGCTGCTGCTCGACGGCGGTCTCGAGATCCTCCGGGTGCAGGTTCAGGCCCGCGGCGGTCACAATGACTTCGCTCTTGCGGCCGAGAAAGCGCAGCTCGCCGGAAGGCTCGCTCTCAGCAAGGTCGCCGGTGGACAGCCATTCGTTGGCGCGCGGCTGGAGCGCGCCGCCGGACCAGGTAGCGCTGGAGATGGCGGCTCCGCGAACGAGCACTTCGCCATCTGGACCGAGCTTGACTTCGCGTCCGGCGAGGGGCTTGCCGATGGTGCCCTGGGCCACGTGAAAAGGGTGGTTCAGCGTGATTAAGGCGGTGGTTTCGGTCATTCCATAGCCCTGTACCACCACCAGGCCGACTGCGTTCCAGAACTTTTCGAGAGGGCCGGCCAGCGCGCCGCCGCCGGAGATGATTGCCCAGAATTTCAGGCCCAGGGCGGCGTGGACATCGCGGAAACGAGCCCAGCGCCGCAGGACCGAGACACCGGTTGCGGTTCCCTTGGGACCGGCGGCACGCTCGGCGAGGCCGGGCAGGGTGGATTCAAGATGCGTCTTGAGGAGGGCCAGGACGCGGGGGACGGCTGCCAGCACCGAGATGCGCTCCCGCCGGATGGTCTCAACCAGGCGCGAGGCTACCAGGCGGCTTTCAAAGTGCAACTCGGCTGCGTAGATGGGAGGAACCCACAGGCCCATGGTCTGGCCGAAGACGTGGCTCAGGGGCAGCGTGTGCAGGATGCGCAGCGGATGGATCAGACGTACATAGCGCAGGTAGGGCTGCGATGCTTTTTCAATGGGCCCGATGCTGGCCAGCACATTGCCGTGGGTGAGCACGATCCCTTTGGGGTCGCCCGTGGTGCCGGAGGTGAAGAGGATTTGGAGCGGTGTGTCGGCGGAGATGCCGGTGACGGGGCCGGCCTCTTCAGCGGGCAACTGGGCGAGCCAGTCTTCAAAGGAAAGCTGGGGCCAGGCGCGCATTTTGTCCAGAAGGACCGCGTCGCCCACCACGAGCTTTGGCGATACATCGGCGGCCACGCGCGCGGCAAACTCCGCGGTGCCGTAGGCGTCCAGCGGGACGGCCAGCACGCCACGGAGCATGCAGCCGTGGAAGGCCGCGATCCACTCGGCGCTGTTTTCGGCCCAGAGGAGGACGCGGTCGCCCATGCCGATGGCGCGGCTCTCAAGCAGCGCGGCAAACCGGCCGGCGAGATGGGCGATCTCGCCATAGGTGGATACACGGCGGCGGTTGCCCTGGTAGCGCACCACGGCGATCTCGCGATCGAAGCGGCGAAAGTCGTCAAGGAGTGTGGCCAGATGGTCTCGCATGGGCGCTCCCGGCAGGCTGCGGGCTCTCACTTTCAGCGGTTTAGATGCGCGAGTGGGCGGCGTGGTCACGGTAAAAAGACAATGACACCGAATCGTTTCCGGGAATGGGCGGGTTGTGACAGTTTCGGGAGGTGCATGGGTGGGGCGGGCCACCCGCGATAGCCGCGGACCGATCGATTGAGGCATGGGTTGTTGCGGCTCGTCCTGAGGCTTTCGCTTCCTCTTCGCCGTCTTCCGCGCTATTCTAGAGAACATGCCGCAGCGCCCCATCCCCGAGGAAGCCACTGACCCCTTCGCCTGCTTTCACCCGGTGACGGCGGCTTGGTTTCGCGCTGTCTTCGATGCGCCCACCGCTCCGCAGCGCATGGGGTGGCCGGTGATTGCGCGCGGCGAAAGCGCTCTGATTCTGGCGCCGACCGGGACCGGCAAGACGCTGGCCGCGTTTCTCTGGTGCCTGGACCGGCTGATGCTTGGAGACAGAGAACAGGGGTCAGGGGTCAGAGATCAGGGATCAGAGATCAGAGATCAAAGAGCTGCCGATGCGAAGGGATGCCGGATCGTTTACATTTCACCGCTGAAGGCGCTGGCCGTGGATGTGGAGCGCAATCTGCGTTCGCCCCTGGCCGGCATGGCCAACATGGCGCGGCGCATGGGCGTGGAGTTTCGCGAGCCCACCATCAGCGTGCGCACCGGCGACACTCCGCAGCGCGAGCGGGCCCGTTTTGCACGCAATCCATCCGACATTCTGATCACCACCCCGGAGTCGCTTTACCTGCTGCTCACCTCGCAGGCTTCCGAGGCTCTGCGCACGGTGGATACGGTGATCATCGACGAGATTCATGCGCTGGTTCCGACCAAGCGCGGCGCACACTTGGCGCTTTCATTAGAAAGATTGGAGGCGCTGACGAAGCGGAGGCTGCAACGCATTGGGCTATCGGCGACACAGCGGCCATTGGAAGAAGTGGCACGGTTTCTTGGCGGAGTAGAAGAACAGGGACTAGGGACTGAGGGACTAGGGACTGAAGACCCGGTTCCGGCCGAGGCGGATTTTGAAAGCGACCTTGATGGTTTCAAGGTTCGGGAACTGTCTCCGCTTATCGTACATACGGATGAATCGCTCACGGCAAGTCCCTTAGTCCCTGGTCCCTTAGTCCCTGGTCCCTCAGACCTCGGCACGCCTGCAAGCCGACTCCGCTATCGCCCGGTGACGATTGTGAATGCCGGTGCTCCCAAGCGTTTGAAGTTGAGAATTGAAGTTCCCGTTGAGGATATGACGCGGCTGGGCGAGCAGGAATATCTGCCCAGCGGTCCGGCTTCGCAGGCGCCCAAGCGGGTGTCGATCTGGAATGCGATTCATCCGCGGCTGCTCGAAATCATTCGCGAGCGCAACTCGACGATCCTGTTTGTGAACAGCCGGCAGGTGGCCGAGCGGCTGGCCGGCGCGCTGAATGAATTGGCCGGGGAGGACATTGCGCGCGCACATCATGGCTCACTCGCCGCGCCGCAGCGCTCCATCATTGAGGAGCAGTTGAAGGCAGGGAAGATTCGCGCGCTCTGCGCCACGTCGACGCTGGAGCTGGGCATCGATATGGGGGCTGTCGACCTGGTGATTCAGATTGAAGCGCCGCCTTCGGTGGCCAGCGGTATGCAGCGGATTGGCCGCGCAGGGCATCACGTGGATGCGGTGAGCGAGGGCATTCTTTTTCCCAAGTATCGAGCTGACCTGGTGGCCTGCGCCGCCGTCACCCGCGCCATGCATGAGGGGCACATTGAGTCCACACGCTACCCGCGCAATCCGCTGGACGTGCTGGCGCAACAACTGGTGGCGATTGTCGCCCATCCTCCGTCGGCTCCCGCGCCCTCGCGCAAACCGAAGATCGTCAAGGCCACACGCCGCGCGAAGAACCTGACCGCCGAGTTGAAGTTTGAAGAATGGGATGGAGCGCGGAAGGAAGCTGAGACTCCGAAGCCCGAAGTCAGCGTCGACGCGCTGTTTGAGATGGTTCGCCACGCCGCGCCCTTCGGCGCACTGACACGCGCGGCCTTTGAAGGCGTGCTCGATTTACTGAGTGGTCGCTACCCCTCGGACGAGTTTGCTGAGCTGCGGCCGCGACTGACGTGGGATCGCATTCGCAACGTGGTGACTGCACGCGACGGCGCGGCGCGGCTGGCGATCCTCAATGCGGGAACGATCCCGGATCGCGGGCTCTACGGGGTTTTTCTGGCGCACAGCGAAGGCAAGTCCGTGCGCGTGGGCGAGCTGGATGAGGAGATGGTTTTCGAAAGCCATCCCGGCGAGACGTTCATCCTGGGCGCGTCTACGTGGCGGATTGTCGAGATTACACATGACCGTGTGCTGGTGACGCCCGCGCCCGGCGAGCCGGGGAAGATGCCCTTCTGGAAGGGCGACGGGCCGGGACGGCCACTGGAGTTTGGACGCCGCATCGGCGCGCTGGTACGCGAGTTGCGCGCATTGCCGAAGCCTGCAGCGCTGACGCGTCTGGTTGCGGAGCACGATCTCGATCCTGGCGCGGCGGAAAACCTGATGCAGTTTCTTGCCGATCAGGAGGCGGCTACAGGGTCGGTTCCCGACGATCGCACGGTGGTGATTGAGCGCTGCCGCGACGAGCTGGGCGACTGGCGCGTGTGCGTGCTGACGCCTTTTGGAAGCCGCATCCACATTCCCTGGGCGATGGCGGTGAGCGCGCGCATCCGCGCCGCCGGCGGCCCGGAGGTGGAAACGCTGTGGGGCGACGACGGCTTTGTGCTGCGCTTTCCTGATACGGATGCGCCGCCCGATCCCGATTGGTTTCTTGTCGAGCCGGGCGAGGCCATGGCGCTGGTGCTGCGGCAACTGGGAACGACGGCGCTGTTTGCGGGACGTTTTCGCGAGGCGGCGGGGCGCGCGCTGCTGTTGCCGCGCCGCCGTGCCGATGCGCGCTCGCCGCTGTGGCAGTTGCGCAAGCGCTCCTACGATCTGCTCAGCGTGGCGTCTCGGTATCCTTCGTTCCCGCTGCTGCTTGAGGCTTATCGCGAGTGCCTGCGCGACGTGTTTGACATGCAGGCGCTGATTGAAACGCTGCGCGCGATTGAGCAGCGGCAGCTCCGCGTACATGTCGTGGAGACGCGCAAGCCTTCGCCTTTTGCGGCGTCGCTGTTGTTCAGCTACGTGGCGAATTTTCTTTATGACGGCGATGCTCCGCTGGCAGAGCGGCGCGCGCAGGCGTTGACGATTGATCAGGACCAGTTGCGCGAATTGCTTGGTGAAGCGGACTTGCGCGAATTGCTCGATGCCGATGCGATTGCCGAGGTGGAGGAGATTGCGCAGTGCCTGCCTGAAAATTATCGCGCGCGTTCGGCAGACGGTATTCACGATCTTTGTTTGCGACTGGGAGATTTATCCCGTGATGAACTGGCGCGTCGCGTGGTCTCACCCGATTTGCTGACGCATGTGGATCGCCTTGTGCGCTCACGCCGTTTGCTCGAACTGCGGATTGCGGGCGAACGGAGATTGATTGCGGCTGAAGATGCGGCGCGTTATCGCGATGCGCTGGGTGTTCCGCTGCCGCCAGGTCTGGCTACGGCGCTGCTCGAGACAGTTGCGCATCCAGTGCTCGAACTGGTGCGTCGCTATGGGCGCACGCATGGGCCGTTCACAACGCGCGAGGCTGCCGATCGATTTGCGCTGGATGCTGAAGCTGTGGAAGCCGCGCTGCGGCAGCTTGCGCATGAGGGCCGCGTGCTCGAGGGCGGATTTCGTCCGGGAGGACTTCACCGCGAGTGGTGCGATGCGGAGATGCTGCGGCTGATTCGCCGCAAATCGCTGGCAAAGCTGCGGCGCGAAGTGGAGCCGGTGGAACAGCACACGCTGGCGCGTTTCCTCACGCACTGGCAGGGGCTGCTTTCGCCGCGACGCAGCGGGCATGGGCACCTGGACGCGCTGCTGGACGCGATCGAGAGCTTGCAGGGCGCGCCGCTGCCTGCATCGTTGCTGGAGTCTGCGATTTTGCCTGCGCGCATTGCGGAGTATGCTTCGGCAGGCCTGGATACGCTGATTGCCGCGGGCGAAGTGACGTGGGCGGGCGTGGAACCCATCGGCGAACGCGACGGGCGCATTGCGTTGTTTCTTGCCGACAAATTTCCGCTGCTGATGCAACAGAGGCCGCAGACTGAACCCCTCACCGAGCGCGAAGAGAAGCTGCTTTCCGTGCTTGAATCCACAGGCGCAAGCTTCTTCGACGCGCTGCATGCGGCAGTAGGCGGCGGCTATCCCGGCGAGACCATCGACGCGCTGTGGAACCTGGTGTGGCGCGGACTCATCACGAATGATTCGCTGCATGCTCTGCGCGCCTACATCGCGAAGCCTGACAGTGCGCGGGCGCCGCGGCGATTGCAGACCGGCGCTGTGTTTCGTTCGCGCAAGACTACGCCGCCTACTGCGCAGGGGCGCTGGTCGCTGCTGCCTGTTCGTGCGCAGAAGGGGAGTGAGAATGCTGGCCCGTCGGCGACCGAGGCGAGCCATGCGCTGGCTTTGCAACTGCTCAATCGCTACGGCGTGCTGATGCGGGAATCGGTGGCGGCGGAGAATGTGCCGGGCGGATTCTCGGCGGTTTACGACGTGCTCAAGGCGCTTGAAGAGAGCGGACGGATTCGCCGTGGATATTTTGTGGCGGGCCTGGGCGCGACACAGTTCGCGTTGCCGGCCGCGGTGGATCTGCTGCGCCAGTTACGCACTGCGCCGCCCGAGGAGAAGCCTGAGTTCGTGCAGTTGGCCGCGGCCGATCCGGCTAATCCCTACGGATCGGTTCTGCGCTGGCCCGAGCTTCCCGTTGCCGATGAAGACTCTGAGTCGGCGCCGCGGCTGCTGACGCGTTCAGCATACGCCGAGGTGATTTTGCGCAACGGGCAACTGGTTGCGTGGCTTCGCCGAGGCAATCCAAATGTGCTTGTTTTTCTGCCTCCCGAAGAGCCTGAGCGGTCGCAGGCCGCCTCGGGCCTTGCGCATTTTCTCTGCGCGCGCGGCCAGGAACGCATGCGCGGGGGCAGCCACCAGGGCGTGCTCATCACCACCATCAACGGGCAGCCGGTCGCGGCGCATCCCATGGCGCGGTTTCTTATGGATGCGGGTTTTCATCCGGGTCCGCTGGGCATGCACCTGCGCCGCATTCTGTTGCCGGTTGGGCAGAGCATTCATGAATCACAGCCCGGCGAGGTGCAATAGCCGATGCCCGAGGGCGACACAATCTTTCGTACCGCGCGCGCTTTGGGACGCGCGCTCACGGGCAAGCCGGTGAGTGGATTTCGCTCGACATACCCGCTGCTCACACGCTTTCATGACGACACGCCGCTGACCGGGCAGACGGTGGAGCAGGTGGAGTCGCGCGGCAAGTGGCTGCTGATTTACTTTTCCGGTGGTGGAACGCTCGCTACTCATATGCTCATGAGCGGGAGCTGGCACATCTACCGGCCTGGCGAGCGATGGCAGCAGCCGCGCATGAATATGCGCATTGTGCTGGAGAACAGCGAGTATGTCGCAGTGGGGTTTCGCGTGCCGGTGGCGAAGATGCTGAAGCCCGATGAACTCGCGCGCGCTCTGCGCATTCCCGCGCCGGCCATCGACGTTCTGAGTGAAGTATTCGATGCTGTTGAGGTTGAAGGCCGGCTGCTTGCTCATTCCGACGAGGAGATTGGCGATGTTCTGCTGCACCAGGAGGTGATGGCCGGCGTGGGCAATGTTTTCAAGTCGGAGATCTGCTTCGTGGCCGGCATCCATCCGTTCTGCAAGGTCGCCGCACTCAGCCTGGAGCAGGTGCGGGCTTCGATTGCAGTCGCACAGAGACTGGTTGCAGCGAACGTGCTCGAGGATTCAGGCGACTCGATTGTCACGTATGGCGGCCGCAAGCGGCGCACCACGCATGAGGCCGATCCAACCGCGAGCCTGTGGGTTTATGGACGCAATGGAGAGCCATGCCGCCGCTGCGGTGAGCGCGTTCGCAGGCGTATCCAGGGGCCGGACGCGCGCGTTACTTTCTGGTGCGCGCGCTGCCAGCCCATGCCAGACGGCACGACGATTGATGGATAGATTTCTGGCCGGATGAATTTGTGCTTGCGATGGAATGCTGTGGTATCCCACCCAAGAGCGGTTCTCCAATACACATGCACTTTCCAGTACCAGGTTATCTCAGAGTTACAGCGCCGCTGCCCCAGCCTCGGCCACGGCATGATCCTGGTCGCCCGATCCGCCGCTTACACCGATGGCGCCTATCACTTTCCCGTCCACCTTGAGAGGGATTCCCCCAGCAAAGATCATGATTTTGCCGTCATTGGATGCATGAATTCCGAAGAACTGGTTGCCTGATTGTGAATGCGTCGCCAGGTCTTTGGTGGCGATGTCAAAGGCCCGCGAGGTGTAGGCCTTCTTGATGGAGATATCGATGCTGCCCAGCCACGCACCATCCTGGCGCACGTGCGCAATCAGGTTACCGCCCGCGTCCGCCACGGCAATATTCATCGGTTGGCCAATTTCGGTTGCCTTGGCTTCGGCAGCCTCAATGATGCGCTTTGCGTCTTTCAACGTGATCATTCTCTTCCTCCGGGGAATGTTTGTGAAAAGCGGTTATTGCCGCTATGAGAAGAACAACTAAGGCTTTTTCTCACCAAGCCCGAAGATCTTCTGCAAGAAATTTCGCTTGTCTGCAGGGTGGTCGCAGGTGTCTGTTGGGGCCGCGCCGGGCAGGAATGCCGCCATGTATCCTTCGGGACACGCCTCATCGCTCAGCAGGTTGGTGACCTTGTCGAGCTTCACCACTTCAATGCTGTCGGGCGGCGTGAATTCGTGAGTATCTGAGTACTGCGGCAAGGCGACTGCGCGCTTCATGAATTCGGCCCATATGGGGGAAGCCGCGAGCGCGCCGGCCAGTTTCACATCGGTGTAGTCGTCGTTGCCCACCCACACCATGCAGATGAGGTTGCTGGTGAATCCGCCAAACCACGCGTCGTGCGAGGTTCCGGTTTTGCCCGCTGCGGGAGCTGTGAATCCGCGCTTGCGCACTTCATAGCCGTAGCCGAAGTTCATCACACCTTCCATCAAATTTGTCGTGAGGTAGGCTACGCGGGGATCGAGCACCTGCTTGGTGGTGGGCGTGAAGTCGGTGATGATGTCGCCGGATGGATTGCGCACGCTGGCCAGCATCCATGGGTCAATGTGCACTCCGTTGTTGGCGAAGACGGTGTAGGCGCCGGCCATGTCCACGGGCGTTGCGTCATAGGAGCCGATGGCTACCGAGGGCGTTCCGCGCGCGTTCCTGATGCCGGAATCGCGGCCCAGCGCGGCCACATTTTCAAAGCCTACTTCCGAGGCCAATCCAATGGTTGCGTTGTTGAGCGAGTGGGCAAGCGCGTAGATGGCCGTGACCTGGCCGTGGTACTCATCCTTGTAATTGCGCGGCGTGTACTCCTGATCGCCAGCCCCGTAGGTAGTTTGCTCGTCGTTGAGCATGGTGATGGCGGAGAACGTTTTTTGCTGGCCGGGCAGAATGGCGCCTTCAATGGCGGTGTTGTACGCAGCCGCGTAAACAAAGGGCTTGAAGACCGAGCCGGTGGGGCGTTTGGCAACGGCGTGATTCAATTGCGAGTTGCCGTAGTTGCGGCCGCCCACCAGCGCAAGCACCTGTCCGGTGTGCGGATTGAGCGCCACCAGCGCGACCTGCGGATACAGGATCGTTTCACCGGGCTTGCGATGCGGGTGCAGCTTGTCGACCAGCGCGTCGACATTCTTCATGCCCACTTCGACTGCTTCGGAGGCCGCGCGTTGCAGGTCAGGATCGAGCGAGGTGTAGATGCGCAGGCCCTCGTGATTGAAGTCGCGATCGCCGAGCTTCTGCAGCAGTTGCTCATGAACCAGGTCAACAAAATAGGGCGCTTCGCTGGCGTCCACGCTGGCCGCGGTCAGATGCAGCGGCTCAGCTTTGGCGCGCTCGGCCTGCTCTTTTGTAATGGCGCCGGTTTCAACCATCGAATCGAGCACGAGGTTGCGGCGTTCGATGGTGCGGTCCGGATGGCGGTAGGGATTGAAATAGCTGGGGCGCTGAATGATGCCGGCGAGAAATGCGCACTCGGCGAGGTTGAGCTGACGCACGTCCTTGCCGAAGTAGGCCTGCGAAGCCTCGCCGAATCCGTCGACAGAAAAGCTGCCGCGTTGGCCCATGGGAATCTGGTTGGCGTACATCTCGAAGATCTGCTTTTTGTTGAAGCGATGTTCGAGTTGAAACGTGATGACAATCTCAATGATCTTGCGCTTGATGCGTTTTTCCGGAGTGAGAAAGAAGCCGCGCGCCAATTGCATGGTGAGCGTGGAACCGCCCTGCTGCTTCTGGCCGGAGGTCACGTCGCGATAGACTGCTTCTATCATGCGATAGTAGTTGACGCCGTTGTGCTCAAAGAAGCGGCGGTCCTCGATGGCCAGCACGGCATTGACGAGGTTCTGCGGCATCTCGTCGTAGGTGACGAGGCGGCGCTTGGTGCGATTGGAATCCTCGCTCAGGCCGGTGATCAGAAGGGGCTCGAGCTCATAACTTGCCAGCGGCTGGCCGTGGTCGTCGGTGATCGATTCGACTACGCCGGCGCTGGTGTGGATGGTTGCGCCGTCCTGCGCATGATAGGACTGCGGGCCGGGCCGCACGGTGATGGACTGCGGGCCCTCAGAGTAAGTGCCCAACTGCGAAAGCTGCGACGCGCCGTCCGCGGTGTATCCGGCTTCGCGCAATTCGCCGGCGATGAGACGGACTGAGATTTTTTGTGCAGGGCGGACTTCACGCGGCGCGGCAAAGATCTTGGCGGTGTTCACAAACAGCGGCTGCTTGAGGCGCTCGTCCACGATGCTTTGGTAGGTGAAGTAGTAATAGCCGCCGACGCTGAGCACGAGGAGCGCACCCAACGCAAAGGCTCCGCCGACCACGATCAAGATCCTGAACATCCAGGAGCGCCGGTTCTGTGATCTCGGAATCCTGATCTTTAACGCCATTGATGCTCCTTCGAAAAACAGCTACTAGCTTCCCGCTCCTGCATTCCCCGCATCGAAATCCAGGGCCTCCGACAGCAAATCCCCTGGTTAAAGCAGTACGAGCTAGAAGCTAAAAGCTGCCTTTTACCATCGCCACTACGTCCGTCAATGCAACGTCCACGCTGGTTGAGGTTGCGCGCGTCACCAGTTCGACAATTCCGCCCGCGGCCTTTTTGCCTACGTTGATGCGGAAGGGAATGCCGACCAGATCCGCATCTTTGAATTTGACGCCGGCACGCTCGTCTCTGTCATCGAGCAGCACGTCGAGTCCCGCTGCTTCCAGTTCCGTGGCGAGCGATTCGCCAGTGGCGGCCAGCGCTGCATCCGATGAGTTTGTCACTGTAACGACAACGGTAAACGGAGCGATCGATGGAGGCAGCCAGAAGCCGTTCTTGTCGTTCGATTGCTCGATGGCGGCGGTGAGAATGCGCTCGATGCCAATGCCGTAGCAGCCCATGATCGGCGTCACTTCCTTGCCGTTGGGGTCGAGAACGCGCGCGCCCATTGCCTTTGTGTACCTGTCGCCCAATTTGAAGATGTGGCCGACCTCGACTGCCTTGCCCACGACGAGCACGCCCGCGCAACCATCCGTTGGGCAATGCTCGCCCTCATTCACGCTGCGAATTTCGGTGCCGAGGGTCCAGGTGAAATCGCGGCCCGGCACAACGTTGCGCAGGTGATAGTCGAGCTTGTTTGCGCCGGCAACGAGGTTCTTTCGGCCTTCGAGTGACTTGTCAATGACGACTGTGAGGCCGTCGTCAAGAGGCTTTTCATTGTGCTTCAGGCCGACCGGGCCCAGGAATCCAGCGGGGCCGTTGAAGAACTGCGCGAGCTCTTCGGCCTGCATGGTGCGCAGCTCCGCCGCGCCGACCGCGCCAATCAGCTTGGTTTCGTTTACCTGGTGGTCGCCGCGCAGGAAGGTTGCAAGGCCGTGCCACGTGTCCGGTTTCCCGCCCACGCCGCGCTTGAGGGCCATATAGGCAACGCACTTGATGTCGGAGGCGGGAGAGATTTTGAAGAACTCGGCCACATCGGAGATGGCCCCGCAGCCCGGCGTGAAGACCAGCTCCGGCGTGCCGTCGCCTGTCGGCTCCATCTCATCCACGGGATCGAGACGCGAAGTTGCTTTCTCCAGATTGGCTGCATAGCCGCAGACCGGACAGCTTGCGATGAGGTCTTCGCCCGCGTCTGTGTAAACCATGAACTCCTGCGAGCGGGAGCCGCCCATGGCGCCGGAGTCGGCTTCAACGGCGACAAACTTCAGCCCGCTGCGCGTAAAGATGGCGCGATAAGCTGCGTCGTGCAGGTCATAGCTCTTGTCGAGGCCGGCATTGTCGATGTCAAAGCTGTAGCTGTCTTTCATGGTGAACTGGCGCACGCGCAGCAGGCCAGCCTTGGGGCGCGGTTCGTCGCGAAACTTGTTCTGAATCTGGTACCAGATTTGCGGCAACTGCTTGTAGCTGCGCAGCTCGTTGCGGGCAATCGAGGTCACGATCTCTTCATGGGTCATGCCGAGGCAGAGCTCGGCGCCCTTGCGGTCCTTGAGGCGGAACATGTTGTCGCCCATGCTGGTCCAGCGTCCGCTCTGTTCCCAAAGTTCCTTGGGATGGATGGCGGGCAGGTAAAACTCCTGGCCGATCTTGTCCATCTCCTCGCGCACGATGGCGATGATCTTGTTGAGCGAGCGCTGACCGAGCGGTAGGTAGTTGTAAATGCCCGCGCCGAGCTGGCGGATATAGCCGGCGCGGAGCAGGAACTTGTGGCTGGCCACTTCGGCGTCTGCCGGGGCCTCGCGAAGAGTGGGAATGAAGAGCTTTGACCAGCGATGCATAGGAATGATTGAGCTTGCTTTCCCGCCGGAAGACCGGCGCAAGACAAATTAGTGCAGGATTTATTCTAAATGTCTGAGGGTGGGTGGAAGCTATTCGCTGAACGATTCCGGCCAGGGCTGCTTACCGTGGAGGACGGCCGCGATTTGCACCTCGTCGTCTTGGATCGTGTAGGCAGCAATGTAGGAAGTCCCGGGAATTACCAGTTCGCGCGTTTCAGGCACACGGCCCGACCTCCCGGAAAGCGGAAAGTCGATCAGGCGATTGACGGACTCTTTGATTCTTATCGCCACTCTGCGCGCGGCCTTGAGGTTGTCCTCGGCGATGTAGCTGCGAATCGACTCAAGGTCAGAGATGGCTGTGGGAGACCAGGCGATCTTCATTTGGGAGCGGGAAGTTCATTGCCGGTGCCCCAACTGTCCAACCACTCGGATACGCGCTCATGCGAGACGGACTTGCCAGCTTCTAATTCGGACAGTCCAGCGCGAATGTGGATATGCTCCCGGCTTTCTGTTGAGACAAGCGCAATGCTCCCGTTGCCGTTTGGAACCCATTGCAGCGGCTCGCCGACGGGCAGCGATGCCTCAGCGACCAATTCCTCGGGAATCTCGACAGTGAGGGTGTTTCCTACGCGGACGATTCTGGTGGTCATTGGGGGCGGCTCCTGCTGAGATCATAGCGCGAATCGGGATTTTCTGGCGGATTTCCCACTGAATAAAGAGATCGAACCGGCCACTCAAAGAAACGGAGGAATGTGGTTTTCCGGCTGAAGGCCTGCGCAAAAAAATTGGAGCAGTTCCTATATGCAATGTCAGGCGGTCTTGATTGTCTTAACGAGGTGTCTTGTCGGCTTCGGTCTGACGAGGTGCTCGGAGAAACGCGTTGCGAAGAAGGCGCATGGAAATCAGAAATGCGCACAATGACATGAAAAACTCAACGCCCCATCCGTCTTCGAACTTTTTCTGGAAGGGAATCGACGCAAATACTATCGCCAATAGCAGAAACATGAAAGCGAACAGGACGAGGCCAGCCCGTTGTACTGGCTTCGCGGTTGGGCTGCCCTTCCAGAGGAATTCATCGACGCTCTTCCCACCTTTGCGCGTCCTCCCAGAGAATTGCTCGCTGCTTCGCTTCGACATCCTCGCGGACCCGATCCAAATCACTTTCGATCTTCATGGCGCCAAATTCTCCCGCGGCGGTTTGACCCGCTCAAGCCTAGATCAGCTCCACTCCCCAAAGATCGTGCAGATGCACCACGCCTTCTACATTTCCGCCTGCGTCTACGACGATCAGCGAGGTGATCTTGCACTCTTCAAGGATTGCCAGTGCGGTCGCCGCAAACTCGTCTGCTGAAATGGTCTTGGGGTGTGCGTTCATGGCTTCGCCGGCGGTGCGGGTGAGGGCTGCGCCGCCTTCGCGCTCCAGCAATCTGCGCAAATCGCCGTCGCTGATGACGCCGCGCAACTGGCCGTCTTCCTGCACGGTGGTGATGCCGAGCTTCTTTGACGACATCTCGTAGATCACGTCGGTCATGGCCGTCGTCGGCGCGACTTTGGGAATGGCATCGCCGGAGTGCATCAGGTCGCGTACCTTGGCCAGGCGCTTGCCCAGTTTACCGCCGGGATGAAGGTCGGCAAAATCCTCTGCGCGAAAGCCCTTGCGCAGGCTGACGGCGATGGCCAGCGCGTCGCCCAGGGCGAGCATGGTGGTGGTGGAGGCGGTGGGCGCGAGATTCATGCCGCAGGCCTCGCGCTGGACGCTGCAGTCGAGGGCTATGTCACTGGCCTGAGCCAGGGTCGAAGTCAGATTGCAGGTGAAGCTGATGAGGGCGTCGCCCTTGCGCTTGAGCGTTGCCAGCAGGCGCAGAATCTCCTCTGTTTCGCCGCTGCCGGAGAGGGCGATGACCACATCGCCGCGCAGGAGCACGCCCAGGTCGCCATGCACCGCTTCGGCGGGGTGCAGAAACAGGGCCGGGCTGCCGGTGGAACTAAGCGTGGCGGCGATCTTCTGCGCGATGATGCCGCTTTTGCCCATGCCGGTGACCACCACGCGGCCGTTTTCATGGCCGCAGCGCATAATCAACTGGACGGCGCGCGCGAAGGGTTCAGCCATGGGGCCTTCAAGACGCGTGGCCAAGGCTTCCAAGGCTGCCGCCTCGGTGCGGACCAGATTCGCGGGGCTGGGTGGCGGCGGGTCCAGGCAGTCTGGTTCCCGGTTGGTTTGTTCCGAATCGTTCATCGGCTTTTGATGGTATCAGTTTTGGCGGAGTTCCCAGAGGATGTTCGGTTGCCGGCGATTTCCACGTTCCGCCCTTGCTAATACAATTGGGGTGAAGAGGTCTTTATCCCCGTGAAGCGCAATACCATTGTTCTCGCCGTTGTTCTGTTCCTTCTGGCCGTGTTTGCATGGGCTGGATGGGCTAATTATGAGTATCGCAAACAGGCTGCCGAGCGGCTGCTGGCTTCCGCGGCCAAAGGGGAGCTTGTTCCCGATGCCAATGGCGGCGCGCCGGAGTTTGTTTCTCCGCTCAAGGGCAAGCCGGCGCCTGCGTTTACGCTGGAAGACCTGAGCGGGAAGAAGGTCTCTCTGGCCAGCTACAAGGGCAAGGCGGTGTTGATCAACTTCTGGGCGACGTGGTGCGGTCCGTGCAAGATTGAGACGCCGTGGCTGGTGGAACTGCGCAACCAATACGCAGCACAGGGATTTGAGATTCTCGGCGTGTCTACGGACGATCTGGACCGCGACGATACGAAGCTGTTTGCCAATGAGAAGAAGGACATTCAAAAATCCGCTGAGCAGTTGAAGATTGACTACCCGGTGCTGATTGACGGCGCTACGCTGAGCAAGCCGTACGACGGGCTGGACGCGATGCCGACTTCGTACTTTGTGGACCGCAACGGGACGGTGGTTGCGGTGCAGCTGGGGCTCACGTCGAAGGCCGACATCGAGGGCAATATCAAGAAGGCGCTGGGAGAGTGAAAGCTTGCAGCTTTCAGGGATCAGGGATCAGGGGTCAGTTTTGCGCCAATTGGCGCATATGTGAAGAGCGGCGGGATATGCTCAGAAGGTTTGGATTGAGGATGGGAATGAAGATTCGAATTTCTGTTGTTGCTGGGGCGGCGATTGCTATGGCGGCGCTGCTTGCGCAGGGGCAGGCTGACTCTACGGGGCGGTCAATTTTGAAGGGCGCGGCGGTGGAGTATCTCTACCCCGAGCAGGTGACGGTGCCGGCGGGCAAGGCCAGCGACGTGGCGCTGCACTTCCGCATTGCGCAGGGGTTGCATATCAACTCGAACAAGCCCAAGGACGAGTTCCTGATTCCGACTACGTTCTCCATTCCCGACGGGGCTGGAGTGCATTTGCAGGATGCGAATTATCCGGCCGGCGTGGACATCACGCTGCCTCTGGACCCCTCGACCAAGCTCAGTGTCTATACCGGCGAATTCACCATCCAGGCGAAGATTGTGGCCGCGGCGGGTAATCACCTGGTGGAAGCCAAGCTGCACTTTCAAGCCTGCGACAAGAACGCCTGCATGCCGCCGAAGACGATTCCGGTGGCGATTGACGTGATTGGGAAGTAGCAGGGAATAGGGAATAGGGATTAGGGATTAGACCTCTCCGGTCGCGGTCGGCGCGGATTTAGCTGGCAATTCTCGGGAAAATTTCGGGTCCGAGAATCCGGATCGTGAGCACCCCGCTATCGTAATCCCACTGCGACCCTGTCCGAAGACCCGCTCATCGCGATAAGGCCGCGATGAACGGGGCACAATCCCTGATGCCGCGATAAGTGGGCCACCTGGCTAGAACTCGGCGCGCTCGAATCCGGAAGTCTCCAGGAACTGACGGACCGTGAAAAATTGTAATCCCCTCATAGCTGACCATCTGCAGCAGATGCCTGTCTCCGCTGACGATAGAGTCGGCTTTGCCGGACAGTGCACACTCCAGTACGCGATTGTCGTCCGGGTCGCCGGCAACAGCATGAAGTTCAAAATCCGGGTTGACTACCGTCGCGTTGCTTTCGAGTTTGGCTCGAATCGCCTGCACATCGCGTTCTGAAACAGCGAATTTGCCGCCCAGCTTCTCGTCCAGCTCATCCAGAAGCGCCTTTGAGGTCACGAGCGTGAATTTCCGGCGGAGCGCCAGGTCGAGAAGTCTCCCCGGCAAGCCCCCGAACATCAGAGCGGAAATGAAAACATTGGTGTCCGCGACGACGCGCATCATTGCGCCACGGACTGCCGCTCCTGCCTGAATTCATCGGACAGGCGCTCCACATCGGCCTCTGAGGCGATGCCCAGCGCGTTGCCCGCGGCGTGTGTGCGGCGCAGTAACGCATCCCATTCAGGATCGGCCGTAATGTAGCGGCGCAGCGCCTCGCGGAAGAGTTCGCTGATGGTTCGGTCTTCGCGCTCGGCGGTCTTCTGCGCCTTGAGGAGCAGATCGGGGGGGAGGGTGATGGAGATGGTCTTCGCGGTGCGCATGCTTGTCAATATAATCCAATGACAAACATTGTCAAGTGTTACGCAGGCTCGGCAGCCGGGTGTGCCAAAGCGAAAGGTCCGCGGCTAAAGCCATTTTTATTGCAAGCCAGTATTCATGGGCCTGAAGGCCCCTGCTTCCTCCGAGATCGGCGCCGCAGGGGCTAAAGCCCGCTGATTTATAGATGCCGTTGCGGCACGGCTGAAGCCGCGCCCTTTCGCACATTTGCCTGAAGCCAGTGTTTTTCCGCAGCCTGTGAAGCCGTGCCCTTTCAAAGCATTGACTTACCCAGATGCTTTATGATCAGCCCTTTTTCTCGATCTTGGCCCAGGAGTCTTTTAACGGCAGGGTGCGGTTGAAGACTATTTTCTCGCTGGTTGAGTCGGGGTCGAGGCAGAAGTAGCCTACGCGCTCGAACTGGACGGGTTCGCCCAGCTTTGCGTTGGCCAGCGACGGCTCAAGGGCGGCGCCGGTGACGATCTCCAGCGAGTTTGGATTCAGGTTGCTCAAAATGTCCTGCCCCTCTTCCACGTCGTTGGGGTCGGGCGTGGTGAAGAGCTTGTCGTAAAGCCTGATTTCCGCGCCGATGGCGTGCGCCGCCGAGACCCAGTGCATGGTGGACTTGACCTTGCGCCCATCCGGCGAGTTGCCGCCTCGGCTCAAGGGGTCGTAGGTGCAGTGGACTTCTACGATGTTGCCGGCGTCGTCTTTGACCACAGACTGCGCGGTGATGAAGTAGGCGTTGCGCAGGCGCACTTCCTTGCCGGGAGACAGGCGGTAGTACTTGGGCGGAGGGACTTCGCGGAAGTCGTCCTGCTCAATGAAGACTTCACGGCTGAAGGGAACCTGGCGGGTTCCCGCGGAGGGGTCTTCGGGGTTGTTGGCTACTTCCACATACTCTTCCTGACCTTCTGGATAGTTGTCGATGACCAGCTTGAGCGGGCGCAGGACGGCCATGGCGCGGTTGGCGCGGCGGTTGAGGTCGTCGCGCTGGAAGTGCTCCAGCATTTCAATGTCGACGACGCCGTTGGTGCGGGAGACGCCGGCGGCGGCAACGAAGGCGCGAATGGCCTCGGGCGTAAAGCCGCGGCGACGGTAGCCGGAGAGGGTGGGCATGCGCGGATCGTCCCAGCCGTTGACGACGTTTTCTCTCACAAATTGAATGAGGCGGCGCTTGCTGAGAACGGTGTAGGTGATATTGAGGCGGTCGAACTCGGTCTGCTCGGAAGGGAAGATGCCGAGCTGGGCAATGTACCACCTATACAGGGGCTGGTGATCCGCAAACTCCAGGGTACACATGGAGTGGGTGACGCGCTCGATGGAGTCGGACTGTCCGTGGGCGTAGTCGTACATGGGATAGATGCACCACTCGTCGCCGGTGCGGTGGTGGGTGGCGTGGAGGATGCGGTACATGACGGGGTCACGCAGGTTGAGGTTGGGCGAGGCCATGTCGATTTTGGCTCTCAGGACGCGGGTGCCGTCGGGGAACTCGCCGGCCTTCATGCGGGCGAAGAGGTCGAGATTCTCTTCGACGGACCTGGTCCGAAAGGGGCTGTCGTTGCCGGGCTCGGTGAGTGTGCCGCGATGCTGGCGGATCTCGTCGGCGGTGAGGTCGTCGACGTAGGCTTTGCCGGCTTGGATGAGTTTGAGGGCCCAGTCATAGAGCTGCGGGAAGTAGTCGGAGGCGTAGCAGAGGCGGTCCCAGTCGAAGCCGAGCCAGCGCACGTCGGCCTGGATGGAGTCGACGTACTCCTGCTCCTCTTTGGAGGGGTTGGTGTCGTCGAAGCGCAGGTTGGTCTTGCCGCCGAACTGGTCGGCGAGGCCGAAGTCGATGCAGATGGCCTTGGCGTGGCCGATGTGGAGGTAGCCGTTGGGCTCGGGGGGAAAGCGGGTCTGGATGACCGCGTCGCCGAACTTCTGCGTGCGCACGTCCTCGGCGATCATATCGGCGAGGAAGGTGGTGGCGGGACGGGCTTCCTGCGTGGGGGCGGCTTGACTGTTGGCTTCGGTGCTTTCCGGATTTGGGTCGGTCATGGCTTTGTTTCATTATCCCACCGGAGGGCTGCGCTCAATTACGAGCGGCGCGGCTTGACAGTCCACAAAGCTGCTGCCAGACTTTGTTGATGGAAGTCCAATTCACCCCCGAGCAGGAAATCAGGCTGGAGCAGATAGCCAGCGTGGAGGGGGTTGCGCCAGCGCGCCTGGTGCAGAGCGCCGCGTTGCTTTTGATCGAAGACGATGAGCGCTTCCGCGCCGGTGTGCGCAAAGGGATCGAACAGGCAGACCAAGGGACGTTCATCGAAGAAGCTGAAATGGATGCCCGCATCGCGCGCATGCTGAACACCTGATGCGACTGCGCTGGACCCCAGCGGCGTCGGACGATTTGGAATCCATCCGAGATTATCTGGCGCAGCATCTTCCTACGTTTGCACAATCTACGATCCTTGAAATCTACCAAACAGCCCAAACATTACGTTCCACTCCTTACCGCGGTCGCGCCGGACGTGGAGAGGGACTCGCGAACTGGTTTTGCCGCGTTTGCCCTGCATTGTGGTCTATCGCGTGAGGGATAACGATGTTGAAATTCTGCACATCTATCACGGGGCACAGTATCGGCCGTAAGGTTGGGGAGTGGGGCGGATGAGATTTGCAGCCTCAGACCCTTCGCAAAGTTCACGAGCGAAGGTGTACCCGGCTTTCCGCCACAATTCTATAGTTTTCAAGATCGGTGGTTGTTTGTCGGCTGTTATTCTGTGGCGATCTCGAAGCGGCTACCGCCTATCGGCTGGTAATTTGGCTCGCCGTCAATCTGCACCATGTAGGCAATATCGCGGTTCTCGCCATTTTTCTCAGCCCACCAGACGCAATAGATGATGAAAGCCTCGCCCGATGAATAATAAGAGCAGCTCTCTTCGATATTAGTTTGAAGGCGCGCGCGAATCCTTTCCGCTTGCTCGGGGTTGTCAATCCTACACATGAAAAGCTTGATCGGCGATCGAGAGTATAGGAGCTTGTCAAAGTCCTTTTCGAGTTCGGGGAACTTGTTTTCCCATTCGGTATTATCCCATTCAGACTCGGCGATGAGTAGATTTCCGCGATGCGGGATGTATGCAACGAAGTCCCATAGGAACTCGCACTCCGTGTCATTTGGGCAGCAATCTAAGCCCAGACCGTCGTTCCCCTTTCCAAAGAACTTTTGCAGCAAGTCAAAGTTCCGATAGGTCCACTCTTGGCGTCCACGTGTGTTTTCAATGTTCTTCTTGAGAAACTCGATCATTTTCAGTGCAAGTTGTCTGACATCATCTGCTGAAGCAGGAAAATCGCGCATTATCAATTCCTTCCATGTATTGGCATGGCTTGTGCCACCAAGCGCACGCCGAGCGCCGCACAGACGCGGCTGATGGTGTCGAAACGCGGCGCGCTATCGGGGCGAAGGGCTCTGTACAGCGCTTCCCGGGTAATTCCTGCGGCCTTGGCGATCTCCGTCATGCCGCGCGCGCGGGCAATGTCCCCGAGCGCCGAAGCCAGAAGGGCCGCGTCATTCGCTCCGAGAATTCCGGTCAAATAGACGGCTATGCTCTCTTCGTTGTCCAGGTACTTTGCGGGATCGAATTCAGGAAGCTCATCAACATTGATGTTCTTTTTCATTTTTGCTCCTTTTCGCTTTTGAGCAATGCGGCGAGAGCCTTGGCCCGCTTGATGTCTTTCTTCTGCGTGCGTTTGGAACCGCCTGCAAGTAAGACAACGATCTGCGCGCCAACTTGCGTGTAATAGAGCCGCCAGCCCGCGCCGAAGTCGATGCGCAGTTCAATCACGCCGTCGCCAACGGCTTTGAAGTCGCCCAACAAGCCGTACGACAGGCGCTTTATTCGTTCTGCCACCGCGCCCCGAACTTTGCTGTCTTTCAGGTCGTCAAGCCATGTGGTGAACTCGGGAAGCGGCCTGACAGAGAACATGGCCAAAGTGTAATCGTTCGATTACAGAATGTCAAGCGTCGAAACCAGCGAGTGCAGGTTGGCTTCGGCTTGGCCAATACGAGCCAGGCAGACTTCGCGGCCTAGGATGGCCATGGTTTCAAAGAGCGGCGGGGCGTTTTTGCGTCCGCAGACGGCGACCCTTATGGGTTGGAACATGGGACCGGCTTTGAGGCCGAGTTGGACCGCTGCGGCACGAAGCGCCTGATCCAAAGAGTCGTGGTCGAAGGCGGTGGTGGTGAGGACTTGCTGGGCGTGCTCAAGGATTTTGCGGGCGAGGGCAGCATCGCCTTTTTGCGGAATCAACTCGGCTGGGTCGTAGGGGGCCAGCTCCGGCAGAAAGAAAAAGTCGGCGGCGGAGACGGCGTCTTTTAGCAATTTGATGCGCTCGCGGATGAGCGGGGTTACGGACAGGAGCTTGTCCGGCGGGGCTGCGAGGCCGGCCTTTTCAAAAAAGGGCTGGAGGAGCTTGGCTAGTTCGTCAACGGGCAGGGCGCGGATGTGCTCGGCGTTGAGATGGACGGCTTTGGCGTCAAAGGGGGCGTCGTCACTGAAGTTGATGACGGCGTTGGCGCGGTTGACGCCTTCGAGCGAGAAGGCCTGGGTGAGCTCGGCCAGGGTGAGGACTTCGCGATCGTTCTTGGGCGACCAGCCGAGGAGGCAGAGGAAGTTGATGAAGGCGGCGGGGAGAAAGCCGGCGTCGCAATAGGTGGTGACGCTGACGACGGGGCCGTGCTTCCTTTTGCTGAGCTTGGCGCCGTCGGGGGCTACGAGCAGTGGCAGATGCGCGAACTGCGGCGCGGGGACGGCGAGGGCTTCAAAGATGAGCAGATGCTTGAAGGTGTTGGTGAGGTGATCCTGGCCGCGGATGATGTGGGTGATGCGGAGGTCGGCGTCGTCGACGCAGGAGGCCAGGTGGTAGGTGGGCATGCCGTCTGAGCGAAGGAGAGCGAAGTCTTCGACTTCGTCGGCTTGCTTGGATTGGGCGCCGTAGACGCTGTCAATGAAATGCAGCGTGCGATCTAGACCGCGGGGGACGCGGTAGCGGAGGGCGAAGGGCTCGCCTGCGGCGGCGCGGCGGTCGGACTGTTCGCGGGAGAGCTCGCGCATGCCGGGATTGAAGAGCCAGGCGCCTTGGGCGGAGGATTGCTCGCCTGAGTCAGAGTGGGCAGGGGTGAAGTCGCGGTAGGCTAGGCCCTTGGCAAAGATCGCTTCGGCGTGCTGGCGGTGGAGCGCCAGGCGTTCGGACTGCTTGTATTCCTCGTCCCAGTTCAAACCAAGCCAACGCAGGCCTTCGAAAATGGACTGGACGCTCGCTTCGGAGTTGCGCTCGACGTCAGTGTCGTCGAGGCGGAGGACCATTGTGCCCCCGTTGTGGCGGGCGAAGAGCCAGTTGAAGATGAAGGTGCGGGCGCTGCCTACGTGCAGGTAGCCGGTGGGTGAAGGGGCAAAACGGACGCGCGGAGCGGTTACTGCGGAGGGAGTCGAATCAGGCATCTTGAATGGTCGCTTTACCCCTTCGATGCTAGCACCACTGCATGGAGCAGACCATTGCATGGAGCAGACGCTCGCGGGAGGCTCGCACTGGCTTACTGCTTCCCACCCATTCCGCAGGAAAAAGCGGAATGGATGGGGCACGGAGCTTCATACTACCCACCGCCTGCGGTGGGGCAGACGCTCGCGGGAGGCTCGCATGGGCCTATTGCCCGGCTAGCTCAGGCGCGGCATGGTCAGGATTGAGGCGGATAGGGCGGCTGCTGTTTCCAGCCCACTGGTGGGATCTTCCAATCCCCAAAGGCCAGCACGAAGTTGAGGACCAGGCCGCCCAGCGGAATGATGTAGAGCAGGGAAAGCCAGGGCGAGAATCCGGCCTTCTTACAGATGAACCAGAAGGGCAGAATTCTGATCGGGAAGACAATGCACGAGAAAACGACCAATAAAACAATGAGATGCCACGGCTGAAGCAGGTCGCCCATGTTGGCCTCCAACGCAGAATGCAGCAATGGTAGCATGGGCGCGGCAAACGGCTGTGAAGCTCTGTCATCAGCGCCTTGTGCGTGTGGAGCGGCGGGTCAAATTGCCGCTCCACGGGGCAGGTGGGTCGGGCCTCCGACTCAGGGCTGAGGCGGATAGGGGGGCTGGGGTGGGTAAGGTGGTTGCGGAGGATAGGGCGGGGCCCAGCCCTGCGGCGGCGCGGGAACCACCTTCCACTCGGAGAACGCGAGGATGTAGTAAAGCACCAGGTTGCCGAAGGGGATCATGTAGATGAGAGACAGCCACGGCGAGAAGCCGGCCTTTTTGCAGATGAACCAGAAGGGCACGATCACGATGACCAGGCCGATAAGGATGACGAGGGGGATGATGGCGAAGAACAGGCCGACAATCCGCTTTGCGGTTTCAGGGTCGACCTGGTTGTCGAGCAGGAATAGAGCCAGGGTGTGCATAGGAACGCTCCAGCATCAGGATAGGATCTTGGAGCAAAGGTAAGGCTAAAGCGGAAAAACCGCAATGGAAATCGTGACGATCTGGAGGAGGGCGGCCCTGAGATGCAATGGCGGAGAAAATGGTTGACCAACTTGACCAACCTCCTGGCTTCGGCTAAGATAGTCCGATATTGACCAACTTGACCAATTGGTCGGTTGGGCATCGAGTACTCCAGTTGTATTTGACTCAATTCTCGGAAAAAGGGGCAAAGGCCTGTGCCTGATGGCCACGTAAATTCGCCTTTTTTCAGGGGGTTAAAACCCCCTGCTTCCTCCGGAATTTCGGATCTACGACTGGAGAACCAGGCAGGAGACCTTGCAATGGCCGCCAATCCGATTCCGCAGATCAAAGACGACCTCACCGCCCCGGTGCAGGTGAATATCTACGAGGCGAAGACGCAGCTTTCGAGCCTGGTGGAGCGGGCTGCGAAGGGTGAGGAGATTGTGATTGCAAAGGCGGGCAAGCCGATGGCGAAACTTGTGCCAATGGCAACGGAGAGCGAGTCGCCAAAGCCCTTGCGCAAGTTTGGCCAGAATTTGCTGGGAATCACTTTCCTTTCTGACGATTGGGAAGATGATATTCCGTTGACTTACTTCCTGGACGATGGCGAAGAGAGCCCGTTTGGAGAGGAACCGGCGAAGCCCCGATGAGCGAGCCGGGTTTCCTGCTGGATTCAAACATCGTCGTCTGGCTTGACCAGAATCCGCAGCGGATTCCGGCCGCTATCACCCTGCGGCTTCGGTCAGCGCCCCAGGTTTTTCTTAGCGCTGTTACAGCGTGGGAACTGGCCATCAAGCAGTCGCTGGGGAATCTGACCATGGCGCGCCCGGTATCCGATCTCATTCGCAGGCTCCGGCTGACTGAATTGCCGGTGACTGTTCGTCATGGAGAGGCGGTTGGAAAGCTTCCTCTTCACCACAGGGATCCATTTGATCGGCTGCTGATCGCTCAGGCACAGGTTGAGGGGCTGGTTCTGGTGACGGGTGACAGGAAGCTGGCACAGTATGGGGTTCCTGTTCTATTCGTCTGAATGCGGTTGTGTTGGGCCTCATGCGCGGGATTGTCGAACATCGAAGGAGAAACTAATATCCCATCCGCCGCCATCGTCATCGTCGTCGTCATCGTCGTCCAGACCAAGCTCATCGCTGTGCGCCATGGGACGGTTGGTTACATAGGAGTAGCGATTGAGCGATTGCGGATCAGGCATTCGCCGCTACTGTGCCTGTGTCGTTCATATTGTAGAGACGGCTCATCTGATCGTAAGTGTAACTCTGCTGTCGACCCGATGCCAGATCGTTGATACTCAGAAGGTTGGCGGCATTGGTGTCCCATGTGTAGGTCTTCTCGGCCACAGGCGTTCCGTTGACCATGTAAACGAGCGAAGAGAGATTCTGGTCAGGGTCGTAGGTTGCGCCACTCTGGATTGCGCTCCCGATGGCCGCCTGCTGAAGCTGCCCACCAGGATAGTAGGACGCATTGGAAACATACGGCGTGCCGACCGTATTGGTTCCGAATTTCGCGTACGTCTGGCTGGCCGGCCGGTTCAGCAGGTCATAGGTCAATTGGATGTTCCGTCCGTCAGGATACGTCAGAGAAGTCACGTTTCCTTGGAAATCGTATTGCGCCTGCACGGCATACAAATGGTGCCTGTTCAAGGTCACGCTGCCGCCTTAGACGGCGCTTATCTGTCTGATGAACCATCACGAGAAGATTTCGTTCCACTGGCCTTAACGGCACGACGGATAACGCTACCCAGGAGGTAGAGCAGGAGGGCTATCAGACCGAAGTCGATCACACTTTCGTAGAACATAACATCGTACCCGCGCTCTCCATCTGCTCTCAGTAGCGGAGCCAGCCAATTCAGCCCGACGTAGGGCAAATGGTAGGCCCAAGACAGCGAGTCGTAGATGCCGCCTGCAACTCCTCCTACGGCGAATGAAATCAGTAACTCCTTTATACAAACTCTCATTTGACGGTCACCGTCCCGTAGTAGCGGATACTAGTCCCTGGTATGGTCGCAGACTTTGCGCTCATCAATTGAAAAGCTATTCTAGTAAAGTCAGATAGCGAATTAACCAAGATGCACCCATCACTAATACCAAGCGGGCCAATTGGATGAAGCCTAAAGTTCCCGCGCGTCACTCCGTTGACCGTAGTATAGTCATCGATCTTGCCGTCGGCGCGGAACAGCCCAAACCACGTCTCACGATCCGTGCCACGTACCATGTCACGCATCGCTTCTGCGCGACCGCCTGACGGTCGATCAACTACGTAATAGAGCCCGGTTGGCAGGGGGCCGGCCCCAACCTTACCGGTCCTTGATGGATCGTTTCGATCCGCGCCATTTCCAGAGAATGCAGGAGCTGATTCGCCGTTTGGTCCAACCAGCGAACTCATCTTCTGACTGTTCAGAGTGAACGTGTAATTGTTATCCGCTGCGTTTGTCTGCTGTTGGGCCAAATGCCAGCCAGACGCCGCGAACATCGCGTGCCTCCTGTTCTGTCATCCAGCGATTGGGTGACAATCTGTGGGACGAGGCGGCTGCTTTACGCCCATTTTGAAGAGAGCATATCGGATTCCGCTGGCTGACGTTATTGCTCCGTCAAAGCAGTCCGCTGTGGGTAACATCCCGAGTAGCTTAGGAACCGCTGACTTCGCAGCAACTCCGATATTTCCCAGAGCCATCGCCACCCAATACCGAACCGAATCATCAGGAGAGTCGAGCAGAGATGTTATATCTGCCACGAGTTCGTCAGTGACTTCTTTGTTGCTAAGTGTTCGCGCCAGAGTTGAAAGATGTTCTGCAGCACTGGTCTTGGCTTCCACTGTTTTGCCAGATCGAATTTTCGCCATGGTCACTTTTATCTGCCCTACACGGCCGGGCTCCGTGATCGCCTGGGCTAGCCCGGTCCGTGCGAGGAAAATAAACAATACGCTTACGATTAGCAATTGCTTTGGAGATATCTTCACTTCGGCTCCTTCCTTCAAGGTTAGGGCACACTCCACCATCGAACCATTGGGCGGGTGGCATTCTGGGTTGAAAGATGCGGGTCGGTAGTTGTAGTAAGTAACTGTCCTGACGGGAAGTGGTCCATTTGGTGGAATGAGGATGGCAAGGTGAGCCCTTCATAGAAACGAGCACTTCCCCGCATATGAGTCCCGCTAGCGCCTGCGAACATGTCACTATAAGTGGTGTTGTTGGATGGCTCAAAACCAATTATCGAAGGTACATGCGAATTGGGCGCCACTGGCCACGCTTCCCAATAATCGCAGTGTCCGGAGCCATTGCAGGCCCTCGAATTCGCGAAATCAGCCACGATGTGCTGAACAATCCAGCCACCGCCCTGTGTGTTATGCGTCAAACTGAAATTTACCTCCCACCGACTATGGGTTGCTGTGGTTGACCTGGCTACCGTACTGTACTTCAATTGCTGATCCTGAAGACCTTGACTCTGTTGGCCGGAGAGCATCGGAAACAAGCCTATAGAGCCCATATCGAGCCCGTTACCAGCATTGTAATCAGTGACGGCCCAGCTTCCAGTCGCGGAGCCGGTACTGCTGCCGTTAAATGCAATCGCCGTAAATCCCAACGGACTGCTTGGCGGCCCGCTCGGCTGCGTGGTTAGTGAGATACCCTTGTCCGGGTTAAACATGTAATGGACAGAGATGCCGCCGCCGCCGAACAACCACGAGAATATGCGGAACCCAGCTCAACTGACCGCTGATCTCTGACAACTGACCTTTGTCTTACGTAATGTCTTCCGTGTCATAC